>OIDW01000013.1_pt1 | contig 143334 bp, 113 predicted proteins | sample 1581621 | NCBI WGS metagenome assembly OIDW01 (sample SAMEA3882529, study PRJEB24775) | human gut metagenome | biome: human-associated habitat; feature: intestine environment; material: feces | place: Netherlands | collected 2009/2010 | reverse complement strand
CAATTGCCGCTTATTGCGTGTTCCCTAAAAAGCCTTGCATCCATGTACAACGCACATTGGATACACAGCTTGCCTTATTCTAAATTCATCGAACTCACGTTAATGTATCGTGAGCTCGATGGATTCACGTAAATGTAAGTCTTGAAATTAGAATCCCCTTGTCGTTAAAGGCCACGGCAAGGGGATTATTTGATGTGTGCGGCGTCGGCAAGTGATTTCCCTCCAAGCGGATGACTGACCTGGAGAGATTGCCCGGATAGTCAGAACTTGACGAGTACACGGAACACCTTGGCGGGGTTGGCCGCCCAGCCTTTCATGGCCTGGAATGCTTCCTCGGGCTCGGCTATGCGGCTTATCAGCTGGTCTACGGGGCAGGAGCCTTGGCGCATATAGCGAATGACGGCGCGGAAGTCTTCCGGCAAGGCGTTGCGAGAGCCTCGGATGTCGAGCTCCTTTTGCACGAACAGCTTCGTTTGGAAGGAAATCTCCGTCTTGGCATAGCCTATGCAAACCACGCGCCCCGTGAAGGCAACCTCGTTGACAGCCGTCACGTAGGTAGCGGGACTACCTACCGCCTCTATGACCACGTCGGGCCCTTCGCCCGAAGTGATGGCTTGCAGGCGGGCGTGCAAGTCCTCGGTCTTGGAGTTGATGGTATAGGTGGCTCCCAGGGTTTTGGCCAAGGCCAGCTTCTCATCATCCAAGTCCACTGCGATAACCGTTGCCCCTCGCAGAGAAGCACGCACGATGGCTCCCACGCCTATCATGCCACAGCCTATCACCATTACGGTGTCGATATCTGTTACTTGCCCGCGGTTGACGGCATGGAATCCCACGCTCATCGGCTCTATCAAGGCGCAGTCGCGAGGCGAGATGCCCTCGGCGGGAATGACTTTTGTCCAGGGCACGGCGATATATTCACACATGGCTCCATTGCGCTGCACGCCTAGGGTCTCGTTGTGCTCACAGGCGTTGGGGCGGTGGTGGAGGCATGAGGGGCACTTCTCGCAATTGGTATAGGGATTGATGGTGACCACCATGCCCGGTTTCAGCGTCTCGGGTACTTCTTCGCCCACTTCCGCGATGACGGCTCCTATCTCGTGTCCGGGTATGACGGGCATCTTCACCATGGGGTTGCGTCCCAGGAAAGTGTTCAAATCTGAGCCGCAGAAGCCCACGTGGCTCAATTTCACCAAGACTTCCCCAGCTTTCAACGACGGCTTTTCGATTTCAACTACCTGCATCTGTTCCGGTGCGGGTATCTTTACTGCTTTCATATATAGGATATATTAATAAGGTGTTGATATAATTCGGTTCTTGTTTAGTTGATGACTTTGTAGCCTTTCCAGCCGTAGTAAGCGCAGAAGGCGAAGCATACCAGGGGCACGATATAGGCCACGTGGTAGACGGCGGCGTTGACGTGCATGATGTAGGCAGTCAATTGCGGCAGGCAGGCATTGCCCACGATGGCCATCACCAGGAAAGCCGATCCGCTCTTCGTGTCGCCTCCCAGATCTTTCAAAGCCAGGGAGAATTGCGTGGGGTACATGATGGACATGAAGAAGGAGATGCCCAGCATGGCATAGAGACCCACTTCTCCGCCCACGCCGATGATGACGGCGCAGAGCACGACATTGACCAGGGCATAAGCCAGCAACATGTCTTGCGGCCGGAAGCGTGCCATCAGCAGCGTGCCTACCCAGCGACCCAACAGGAAAGCCAGCATGTAGAAGCCAAAGAACGTGGTGGCGGTCTCCTCGGGTAGTCCCGCGTAGGTGCAGCAATAGACCAGGAAGAGGCTGTTGATGGCCGTTTGCCCACCGTTGTAGAAGAACTGGGCGATGACTCCCCAGCGCAAATGCGAGCGGCGCAGCACGCCGAAGTTGATGAGTTTCTCTGTCTTTCCGTCCGTCTCGCCTTCCATGTGGTCACCCTCCTTAATCTTTGGCAGGCGGGAGAACACGAACACGATGGCTATCACGATGAGCAGGGAGGCCAGGATGAGGTAGGGGAGCTTCATGGAGTCGGTCTCCATCTGGATATAGCCTTCCCAACCGCCAGGATAGTTTATCGGTAGCGTGTCGCGGATATAGCTCTCTCCGCTCAGCACCAGCTTGCTTAGGAACATGGCGGCGATGAAAGCCCCCAGTCCGTTGAACGATTGAGCCAGGTTCAGCCTGCGGGAAGCCGTCCTTGGGTCTCCCAGGGCAGTCACGTAGGGATTGGCCGCGGTTTCCAGGAAGCACATGCCCGTGGCTATGATGAAGAAGATGCACAGGTAGGCCCAATACTCCTTGATCATGGCGGCGGGTATGAAGAGCAGGCCGCCGCAGGCCGCCAGCACCAGCCCGAAGATGATGCCCGACTTGTAGCTGTACCGCTTCATGTACATGGCTATGGGGATGGGGAAGATGAAGTAGGCCAGCCAGTAAAAGGTCTCCGTGAACGAGGCCTCGAAGGTGTTCAGCTCGCAGGTCTTCATCAACTGCCTGATCATCGTGGGCAGCAGGTTGCTGCTGATGGCCCACAGGAAGAACAGGCAGAAGATGAGTGACAGGGGAATGAGATAGGTGTTCTTTTTCATGTTATTCAGACATATTCTTGATGTAAGGCAGTTCCACTAGGTGCTGGAAGCTATAGAAACGCTCGGCGTTACGGCCCAGGAACAGGGCTTTCTCCTCATGGCTCAACTCGCTCGACTTCAATATGAAGTCGTAAGACATGCGGTAAGTGATGGCCGTGATGGTGCGTGGATAGTCGGAACCCCACATGAGCTTGTCCATGCCCACGAGGTCTGCCGCCTCCTTAATGGCTCTTATCGCCCCGGGGAAGGGGTAGAACTCGCTGTTGAACAGCCAGGTGATGCCGCCCGACTCTATCATGACCCCAGGATGGCGAGCCAGCTTGATTTGCTCCAGCCAACCCTCCGTGGTCACCATGCCAAAGTGTCCGATGGCCACGCGCAGCTTGGGACACTCGGCTATCACTTCCTTCATCTCGCCCACCTGGGTATCGCCCTCGGCCATGTCGATGGATAGCAGGATGTCGCGCTCTTCCATCAGGTGGAACATCTCCATCATCTCCGCGGAGTTGAGCATCACCCTTCCCTCGGGCAGGAAGAGACGATGTCCCGGTATCTTGATGGCCTTGAAGCCCTTGTCGATAAGCTCCTGGGCCTGCCGCAGGAAGCCTGGACGGCGGAACTCGCACATGCCACACACGAAGAAGCGGGCGGGATAGCGTTGGGAGACTTCCCGCAGGTAGTCGTTCTGTATGCCGTCTATGAACTCTTGGGTGACTACCGCCGCGGATACCTGGGCGTAGTCCATGTTAGAAAGGAACACCTCTGCCGTGTTCCGTCCGTCTATCATGAAAGGGGGAAGCATTTGCCGCGTTTCCCCCATGAAGTCTGAGCGGCTGCTGTTGCCCGTCTGCGTGCGGACGGGTAAGCCATTCACCATTGCGTCTTGCCATAGCCACAGGTGTGAATGGGCGTCTATGATTTTGAAGTCCATGTCGCTAGTTTTTTCCTGCCTTGTCAAGAGTTTGCCCAGCGCGCGCGCTTTTGGTCGCCGATGATGTCTTGCACCTCTTTCACGAGCTGCCAGTCAATGGGCTCCTCCACGTATTGGATGTTCTTCTTCACGTTGTCGGGGTTGGCCGAACTGAAAAGGGTAGTCGCTATGCGCGGATTGCTGATGGCGTATTGGATGGCCAGTTTCTCGATGGGATATCCCTTGGCCTCGCAATGTTCCGTAGCCTTTTGGCATGCCTCCACCAGTGCCTTGGGAGCGGGATGCCAGTCGGGCACTCCTCGTTTGGAGAGCAGTCCCATGGCGAAGGGAGAGGCGTTGATGATGCCTATGCCCTTGTTCTCGAAGTAGTCGAAATAGTCTATGAGCATGTCGTCGTTCAGGCAATAATGACAGAAGCAAAGCACGCTCTCCACCGTTCCCTGGGGTACGCGGTCAATGATGAACTGCAGGTTTTCCGGTTGCAGGTCAGTGATGCCCACGTGCTTTACCACTCCCTCCTCTCGCAGTTCGCACAGGGCGGGCAGGGTCTCGTTGATGACTTGGTTAAGGTCAGAGAACTCCACGTCGTGCACGTTGATGAGGTCTATGTAGTCTATGTGCAGACGTTCCAGGCTTTCATATACGCTTTCTTTCGCCCTGCGTGCCGAGTAGTCCCAGGTGTTTACGCCGTCCTTGCCATAACGACCAACCTTCGTGGAGAGGTAATATTTCCCGCGGTCGATATTGGGCAAGGCCTTGCCTAATACTGTCTCTGCCTTGTAGTGCCCATAGTAGGGGGACACGTCAATGAAGTTCATGCCGTTGTCCACGGCTGTATAGACCGCGTCTAAGGCTCTGTTTTCGTTAATCTCGTGGAACACGCCTCCCAGCGAGGAAGCTCCGAAACTCAAGGCAGACACTTTCATGCCGGTCTTGCCGATTTCATAGTATTTCATAGTTCTTGCTTGGTTATTAGTTAGGTTAGGATTATGTTTCGCAAATGTACAGATTTTGCCGCATCCTCACAAGTGTCTCAACGGAAAAGCCGCCAAGTCACGCGATTTTTATAATTAATTATACTATTGTCGGAGATTTCTTTGGTTATGTGGGAAAATCATATAACTTTGCCATGGATATTATACCGATTATCAGCTTGTGGCATGAAGTTGACAGAAACAATCAAGGACAGAATAAGAGGTTGCGTCTATGGACAGGCCATTGGTGATGCCTTGGGTCTGGGCACGGAGTTTATGTCACGTGAAGAGGTGAGGGGATGTTATCCCGATGGATTGGAGCGTTACGGCCAGATGATACGGGATGACCATCGCTGTAGATGGAAGCCAGGAAGCTGGACGGACGATACGGACATGATGCTTTGTATTGCCAAGGCAAGGCGGGATAATCATTTCGACTTGAACCAAGTGGCGCATAATTTCAAGGAATGGTTCAATGGTAATCCTTTGGGAATAGGCAGGCATACTTATAATGTATTATGCTTTGCGGACTATACAAAAGACCCGATGAAAGCGGCTGATATTGTTTGGCGACTGTATAGATGCAGAAGTGCCGCCAACGGAGGACTCATGCGGACTTCCATCGTGGGCACCTCCCCGTTGGCAGAGGAAGAGGAAATCGCCAATATATGCCGCTTGACGCATCCCGACATGCGCTGCGTGGGCTCCTGCGTGTTGTACGTGAAACTGATACAAGGCCTTATCTTCAGAAGTGAGCAGCTGGATGTGTCCGTCTTGAAGGATATCGCCGCCCGATATGACGAGCGTATCGAGGAATACATAGGGCTGGCCACTCATGACGACCCATCAGTCTTGGCTGTGGACGACAATGCGATGGGCTATACGCTCAAGACCATGGCCGTGGCCTTGTGGAGTTTGTGGCATTGCCATTCGTTCAAGGAAGGATTGTTGGCCGTGGTCAATATGGGTGGCGACGCGGATACTAACGCCGCCGTTGCCTGTGCTCTGCTAGGGGCGAAATACGGCTGTTCTACCATTCCTCGCTATTACGTGGACAATCTCGTGGGACGGCAATTGCTGGAGGAAATCTGTGAGGATGCCTTTAGGGATATAGAGGTCGACGAGAAATGATACTAGTCTCGCAGGGCAACGATACTAGTTTCATTGTCTTTTGATACTAGTATCGTGCCCTTTTGAGACTAGTTCCATTGAAATCCAGTGTGAGGGGGGCTTTTCTATGGTATGCGCTTGGCCCCTTGTGGGAAGAACAATCGCGGAAAAACAGGACAACCATGTGGGAAGGAAGCCCAATAATGGGTCGCTTTGGAGAAAGATGCCTATTTTCCGTCCGTTATTTTTGTCATGTCCGTGAAACTCATTATCTTCGCGAACACAACAACTCCACGAGTATATATGGAAGAAATCCTTATTATCCTCTTATTGATTCTATTCAACGGCATTTTCGCCATGTCGGAAATCGCCATTATATCAGCAAGAAAGATTAAACTCAGCTCTTTGGCCAAGAAAGGCAGCAAGGGCGCTAAGGTGGCCTTGAAGTTGGCCAACGACCCAGATCGTTTTCTCTCTACCATTCAGATAGGTATTACGTTGATTGGTATCTTGACGGGTATCTACTCGGGCGCGGCTCTCTCGGGAAAATTCGCTGGCTTGCTCGTGGAGGTGGGCGTTCCAGCCTCTTTGGCGCAGCCTGTGGCCCAGACGGTGATAGTCATCATTGTGACCATGCTTTCTATTATCTTTGGCGAGTTGGTGCCCAAGCGCATCGGTATGAGCGTGGCAGAGAGAGCTTCCACGGCTATAGCGCGCCCCATGGCGTTGCTGTCTCGCGTAGCCGCCCCCTTTGTATGGATATTAGCCAAGAGCACTGAGGGTATTATCTCCCTGCTGGGCATCAAGGACGCTGAAAGCAAGATTACCGAGGAGGACATCAAGTCTATCGTGCAGGAAGGCAAAAATAGTGGTGCCGTTCAGGAAGTGGAGCAAGACATCGTGGAGCGAGTATTCCTGATGGGCGACTTGAAGGTGAGCTCGCTGATGACCCATCGTTCAGACTTGGTGGTGTTGGATACCCGCATGACCGCGGAGGAAATCAGGAAGTCCCTGCAAGAGCACCTTTACGAGGCATATCCTTTGATAGACCGCAAGCTGGACAACATTCTGGGCGTGGTGGCACTGAAAGATTTGATATTCCATCTCAATGACGACCCCATCTGTCTCAATGATTTCAAGCGCCCCGCTGTTTATTTCTATGAGAACATGTCTGTTTACCGGGCCTTGGAACAGATGAGAGAGAAGCAGACCTCGCAGGCTTTGATATGCGATGAATTCGGCAGGTTGATGGGTATTATCACGTTGCGCGACATTCTGGAAGGACTGGTGGGCACGATAGAGCGACCCACCGTGGAACCTGACATCGTGAAGCGAAAGGACGCGGAAGGATGGCTCGTGGACGGACAATGTTCTTTCTATGACTTCTTGACTTATTTTGAGCGTGAAGATCTCTATGACCATAAGCAAAGTTACAGTACTTTGGCGGGTCTGATTATAGAGTTGTTGAGCCATATTCCCCATGCGGGAGAGCGAGTGGAATGGAATGGTTTCTCGATGGAAATAGTGGACATGGATGGTGCCCGAGTGGACAAGGTGCTGGTGAAGCTTATCGTTCCCAAGGAGGAAGAGTAAGGGTGAAAGAGTGTTTGATGGTGTTCTTGGGCGGAGGCGCAGGTAGCGTGTGCCGCTATTGGCTTTCCACTATTTTGCGGCCGCTTGCCCATCAAGGCTTTCCGCTGGGCACTTTCGTGGCCAACTTGTTGGGCTGTTTTTGCATAGGCATATTTTATGGCCTTTCTGCCCGCTTGAACTGGAGCGCGGAGACCCGCCTGTTCTTAACGACGGGTTTCTGCGGTGGCTTCACCACATTCAGTACGTTTAGTTATGAAGGTCTTGCGCTGTTGCGGCAAGGTCAATGGGGTATGTATGCTCTCTATGTATTGTTAAGCGTGGCGTTGGGGTTGGGCTGCGCCTGGTTAGGCAACGTGGTGGTGAAGTGAAGTCAGCGGCTTGCCAGGTATCGGGTCAAGCCTTCTCTTACGGAAAGCAAGCCAAATTCTTCTGTCTTGATTTTCGAGAGCGGAATCCATAGATATTCTTCCGCGTCATCCATGGCATGTACCAGTGAAAGGTCTTCCACTTGGCATTCGTAGAACATGTCCAAGGTATGTACGACGATGCCTGAGTACAGATACAGGTTGGGAAGGCTGAAAAGAAAGCGCAAGTGGGTTACCTTGAGGCCTGTCTCTTCCATGACCTCACGAGCCATACCCTGTTCTCCCGTCTCTTCCATGTCCACGAAACCTCCAGGTAAGTCCAGTGTTCCCTTGGCGGGCTCGTTCTTGCGGCGCACCACCAACAACTCATCCTTGTCGTTCACAATCAATGCTACCGTGGCCGAACTGGGATTGGCGTAATAGGTAAACCCGCAGTCTTGGCACTTGCGGCTCTTCACGTTGTGAATCTCAAAACGTGAAGAGCCGCAGAGTGGGCAATATTTGAATTTCTCCAGGGGATGAGCCATGCCTTACCAATTATCTGTGCGGAAGGGGAAGAGCGGCAACAACGCGCCATTCTTCACGTTGCCGTAGCCCCAGTTGCGGAATGCGTAACGCACGGCCACGGGCTTCTTCACTTCAGGACAGGTGATGATGATGCCTTTATAGGCTTGGTAATAGGCCTTGGCTTTGTGGAATACTTTGTCCTCGCCTGCCACCTCAAAGCCTTGCAAGTCCTCGAAACGGCTGATGGCTCTATAATCATTTTGCAAGGTCACGACGCAGGTGTCATTGCTGATGCGTAATTCCTTGAACTCGGGACTTTCACACCATATCTCCTTCATGCCATAGGTCTTGTTGAGTGCCTGGAGTGCCAGCCGTTCGCCTACGGGCTGTTTCTGGCAGGGGTGTATCTGTTGGCTCTCGTAGGGATAAACCAAATCGTCTGTGCAGACAATGCCGCAGTTGGGGATGATTTTGGATGCCTTCCATTGCTGTTCACGCAATTTAGGCCCTGCGTCTCCATTGGGGTCTCCATTGAAATAAGGAGCTATCTGCACGAAATAGAAGGGGATGTCGCCCAACTTGAAATCTCTGCGCCATTGTTTTACCAACAAGTCCATGCGGGCAGTGTATTGTCCCGCGGGGGCACCTACGTTGGAACAACCTTGATAATACAAGATTCCTTTCACGGTGTAATTCAAGATGGGGTGGAAAGTGCCGTTAGCCCAAAGCAGGGGATAGAGGAAGTCCCATTGGAACTTCTTGGTCATAGTCAAGGAATCAAGATTCTCGTCTGTGTGTTGGCGCAAGTTGGCTTCGTCCAGCCAACTCTCTATACGGGTACCGCCCTTGTTGGCCATGATTAGACCTACAGGTACATTGAGCGTGCGATTGACCACTTGGGCGAAGAAATATCCCGTGGCTGAAGCCTCTCCTATTGTGTTTTGGTTGACTTCTTTCCATTCGCAGTTAGCGTCATCCAAGGGTTTTGTGCTCATCACGCTAGGTATCTTCACATAGTGGATGCCTTTATATTGGTTGGCCTCCAAGACGGCCTTGTTGTATCCTTCCGTTGGACAGTCGTCAAATCCTTTCATGGGCATCTCCATGTTGCTTTGGCCTGCGCAAACCCATACTTCGCCCGCCAAAATGCCCGAGAGAGTAGTCTGGTCGCCATCATCAAAGGTAATGGAAAGAGGTGTGTAGCTAGCCTTGGGGGTTCGTACGCTCACGAGCCATTTACCAGTCTTGTCGGCCTGTGCCTCATAGGGAGTGCTTGCCCAGGAAACGGTTACTTTTACTTTTTGCCCAGGTTTCGCCCAGCCCCATAGGCGAGCGTCAGCCTCTTGTTGCAATACCATGTTGTTTCCCAGCAAGTGAGGTAGTCTTACCTTTGCTTGCGTGCCTATAGTCATCAAGGCCAACGCCATTAAAAGCAGCTTTTTCATCATGACATCTGGATTTAGGTTTTTAGCGAGGGTTTCTCCGTTAGTTGGAACTAATTGAGCAATCCCTTGATTTCAGCTTCAAGATCGCTGACTTGTTCGTCACGCTTCTGCAATTCGTTATTCCTGTCTATCAAGAAATAGGTGGGAATGCGTTGCACATTGTAAAGCGTAAGGCTGTTCCCTTGCAGGCCGTTTTCCTCATGCACGCTAATCCATGGCAGGGCTTCGGTGGATACTTTCCAGAAATGCTCGTCGGGATCTACAGATACCTGGTATATCTCAAACCCTTGGGCGTGATACTTGTTGTATAGGTCACGCAAGGCCATAATGCGCTCAGTGCTCTTCTCGCCAGCGAAAAGATGGAAATCCAGCAACACGACTTTTCCTTTCAAGTCGGTCAGTCGGCGCACTTGTCCTTTGTTATCTTGCAAGGCGATATCTATCAGGTTGCCCTCATGCACTTTGCTGGGATCTATCGATTGTGCGTTGCGCTGCTCTATGATGCGTACGTCTTTCATGCCTTCAATGGCTATATTGTGAAGGTTTGCTCCTCTCTCGGTGTTAGGGTGGTAAGTGTCCCAACTGGTGGCCACGGCGGCGAATACTTGTACGTCATCTTTCTTGTTGCGGGGATTGAAGATGAGGGTGTTCGCCCTTCCTATCTGTACGGTTTGGAAGAGAGCGTAATAGGCGTAAGCCTTCATGGGTTCCTTGAAGATATATTGCGTCTTTACCGTATTTTTGTACTCTTTCAATACGCGGTTGATGGCTACGCTGGCGGAGTCCATGCTGATGTTAGGATTGGCGGCTATTTGGTTGATGTGTATCTGCAAATCCATTTGCATCATGGACAGTTCCTTGATTTTCTCGCAGTTCTCCGAACCTGTCACCTCATACCTCATTACCATGTTGGGATAGGCGGCCTTGACGTTGACGGTCTCCGTAGAGTCTATGGAAAGGTTGATACTTTGGTTGGCTATGCGTAATCTGTAAAACTCTGGTGCTTCCACGGCATCTTGGGCGAAGTCGAACGCTCCGTCTTCTCCCAGCTTCAAGGAGTCCACTTTCACGGGGCCATTCAGGCTAATATGCTCTAAATAAAGCGTAGAGTCTTTGGCTTCGGTGATATTGCCGGAGATGTGGAACTTCTGCTTGTCGCAGGAAGTTATCGTGAACATGGCTACGGCCATCATGGCCAAGATGAGGTGAGTCTTGCGTATTTTCATTTTGAAATATGTTAACGTCTAAATCGATGCAAAGGTAAGAATATTCATCGAAATGACCAAGGAAATTTTGGAAAAGAGCGGGGTGGCGCATTACATTTTGCTTAAAATATCAAAATAATGGAGTGTTTCTTCAAAATAATGGGGTGTTTCTTCGTTTTTTAACGATAAAAGCGGTAACTTCGCGACGATTTATTTTTGATGTTAGAAAGACAATAAAGTTTTAGATTTGATGAACGTAATTACGAAAACAGTTCAATTGCCTGATGGGAGAACCATCACGATTGAGACCGGAAAAGTTGCAAAGCAAGCTGATGGCGCTGCAGTGCTCCGTATGGGAAACACAGTGCTGTTGGCCACTGTTTGTGCAGCAAAGGATGCCGTTCCGGGTACAGACTTCATGCCTTTGCAAGTGGATTATCGCGAGCAGTATAGTGCCGCGGGCCGTTTCCCAGGTGGTTTCACCAAGCGCGAAGGCAAGGCGGGTGATGACGAGATTCTCACCTCCCGCTTGGTAGACAGGGCTTTGCGTCCTCTCTTCCCCTCTGATTATCATGCCGAAGTTTATGTACAGGTCATGTTGCTTTCTGCTGACGGCGTAGACCAACCCGACGCATTGGCGGGCTTCGCAGCTTCCGCTGCCATGGCTTGTTCTGATATACCTTTCGAATGCCCCATTTCTGAGGTCCGCGTTGCTCGTGTCAATGGAGAATACGTGGTGAATCCCACTTTCCAGCAGATGGAAGAGGCAGACATGGATATCATGGTAGGTGCCACTGCCGAAAACATCATGATGGTGGAAGGAGAGATGAAAGAGGTTTCCGAGCAGGATCTCATTGCCGCGTTGAAAGTGGCCGCCGAGGCTATTAAGCCCATGTGCCAGTTGCAAGTGGAATTGTCCAAGGAATTGGGCACTGACGTAAAGCGTGAATATTGCCACGAAACCAACGACGAGGAATTGCGCGGGCAAATCAAGGCTCTTTACCAGCAGGTGTATGACATTAACAAGCAGGCGTTGGAGAAGCATGCCCGCCAGGATGCTTTCGACAAGATCATCACGGATTTCCTGGAGCAGTATGACGCTGCCCATACGGACTTGTCTTCGGATGATTTGGATGAGAAACATGCAGAGGCGCATCGTTACTATGACGACGTGATGCGTGACGCTATGCGCCGTTGTATTTTGGACGAAGGCATTCGTCTTGATGGCCGTAAGACTACTGATATCCGTCCCATTTGGTGTGAGGTGTCACCCCTGCCTATGCCTCATGGAAGTGCTATCTTCCAGCGTGGTGAGACCATGTCACTCTCTACTTGTACGTTGGGAACCAAGCTTGACGAGAAGTTGGTGGACGATGTGCTTAACCGTGGTTACCAGCGCTTCCTGCTTCACTATAACTTCCCTCCCTTCTCCACAGGTGAGGCTAAGGCGCAACGTGGTGTTGGCCGTCGTGAGATAGGCCATGGCCATTTGGCTTGGCGTGGTTTGAAAGACCAGATACCGGCAGACTTTCCTTATACAGTCCGTTTGGTGAGCCAGATATTGGAGTCTAATGGCTCTTCTTCCATGGCTACAGTCTGCGCTGGAACCTTGGCGTTGATGGATGCGGGCGTTCCCATGAAGAAACCTGTGAGCGGTATCGCTATGGGACTTATCAAAAATCCTGGAGAGGATAAGTATGCCATCTTGAGTGATATCCTGGGTGACGAGGATCACTTGGGCGATATGGACTTCAAGACCACTGGTACATGTGACGGATTGACCGCTACCCAGATGGATATCAAGTGTGATGGCTTGAGTTTTGAGATACTGGAACAGGCTTTGATGCAAGCCAAGGCTGGCCGTGAGCATATATTGGGCAAGATGATGGAGACTATCTCTGAGCCTCGCGCGGAATTGAAGCCTCAAGTGCCTCGCATCGTGGCATTCGATATCCCCAAGGAGTTTATCGGTGCCGTGATAGGCCCTGGTGGCAAGATTATCCAGCAGATGCAAGAGGACACGGGCGCAACGATTACCATTGACGAGTCTGATGGCAAGGGTCACGTCCAAGTGTCCGCTCCTAACAAAGAGAGCATTGATGCCGCCGTGGCCAAGATCAAAGCGATAGCTGCCGTGCCTGAGGTAGGTGAGGTGTATGAGGGAGTGGTTCGCTCCATCATGCCTTACGGTTGCTTCGTTGAGATACTTCCTGGTAAAGACGGCTTGCTTCACATCTCGGAAATAGACTGGAAGCGCTTGGAGACCGTGGAAGACGCTGGCATCAAGGAAGGCGACAAGATTAAGGTGAAACTCATGGAGATAGATCCAAAAACGGGTAAATACAAGCTTTCACATCGTGTGCTTATAGAGAAGCCAGAAGGTTATGTGGAGCGTGAGCGTAGACCCCGTCCTGATCGCAGGCCTCGTCCTGATCGCCGTCAGGGAGGTGACAGATAATTGTAATAAGGATTGATTTCCGGAAATAAATTCACGGGGAGCCTCAACGAGGCTCCCCGTTGTTTTTGGTGTCATGGTAATTCATGGACGGGAAGGGGAAATACTAAAAAAATCAAAAAATCCCTATATATATAATGTATACAGGAAAGTTTTGTTTACTTTTGCGGACTATTAAAGAATACTTTTGCCGTTATGCAAGAAAATCTAGTAATCGTAGAGAGTCCCGCGAAAGCCAAAACTATAGAGAAATTCTTGGGTAAGGACTTCAAGGTGATGTCATCATATGGGCATATCCGTGACTTGAAGAAAAAGTCATTGAGCATTGACGAGGAAACAATGGAGCCTTGTTACGAGATACCTGAGGACAAGCGCAAAGTGGTAAAAGAGTTGCGTGATAACGCCAGCAAGGCCAAGAAGATATGGTTGGCGTCTGATGAGGACCGTGAGGGAGAAGCTATATCATGGCATCTTTGTGAGGTGTTGGGACTGGACGAGGCAAAGACCAGTCGCATCGTTTTTCATGAGATTACCAAGCCCGCCATACTTCAAGCCATCACCCATCCACGCCATGTGGACATGAATTTGGTGAATGCCCAGCAGGCCAGGCGAGTGTTGGATCGTATAGTTGGCTTCAAGATATCTCCGGTGCTATGGAAAAAAGTAGGACCCTCCCTCTCTGCGGGAAGGGTGCAAAGTGTAGCTGTTCGCCTTATCGTGGAGAAAGAGCGGGAGATACATGCTTTCCAGAGCGAGACTTATTATCGTGTGACAGCTACTTTCGGCTTAGTGGCTTCTGACGGTAGTGCCTCTGAAGTAAAGGCCGAATTGGATAACCGATTCAAGACCCATGAGGAAGTGGAGGCTTTCTTGGGGAAATGCAAAGACGCGACTTTCACGGTGGAAAGCGTCGCCAAGAAACCTGCCAAGCGCAGCCCGGCGCCTCCTTTCACCACTTCCACCTTGCAACAGGAAGCCGCTCGTAAGTTGGGGCTGACCGTTAGCCAGACAATGATGGTGGCGCAGCATCTCTATGAGAACGGACTGATTACTTACATGCGTACGGATAGCGTCAATCTCTCAGGCTTCTGTATCGCTACCAGCAAGGAGGAGATTGTCAATCTTTATGGTGAGGAATATAGCAATCCACGCAATTATCATACCCATTCCAAGGGTGCGCAGGAAGCGCATGAGGCCATACGGCCTACGCAGATGGCCACTACCCAAATAGAGGGAAATACGCATGAGCGCAGGCTCTATGAACTGATATGGAAGCGCACGGCCGCGTCGCAAATGGCGGATGCCAAGTTCGAGAAGACCACGGTGACAATAGCTATAGACAATGTCCCGGAGAAGTTTGTGGCTACGGGTGAGGTGATAGTTTTTGATGGTTTCCTGAAAGTATACAGGGAGTCTACGGACGATGATACGGCTGAAGGCCAGGAGGAAAGCACCCGCCTTTTGCCCGCTATGAGTGAGGGAGATGTTCTGCAGCGCAGGGAAATAGTGGCTACCCAGAAGTTCACTCTTCCGCCTTCCCGTTATACCGAGGCAAGTTTGGTGCACAAACTGGAGGAACTGGGTATAGGCCGTCCTTCTACTTATGCGCCTACGATCAGTACTATCCAGCAAAGGAAATACGTAATTAAAGGCAATAGGCCAGGCGTGGAGCGTCCCTATACTGTAGATACATTGAAAGGTATCCAGGTCACCAGCAAGACCAAGAAAGAGATGGCGGGCGCAGATAAAGGGAAGTTGCTGCCTACTGACGTGGGAATCGTGGTCAATGACTTCTTGGTGGAGTGTTTCCCCGAAATCATGGATTACAATTTCACTGCCAATGTGGAACAGCGTTTTGATGATATAGCGGAAGGAAAGACCGACTGGATTGCTTGGATGAAGAAATTCGATAAGTCATTCAAGCCAGAGGTGGACCAAGCCTTCAATGCCCGCAGTGAGCACAGGGTAGGAGAGCGCATGCTGGGCAATGACCCTGCCAGTGGCTTGCCCGTATTCGTGAAGATTGGCCGTTTTGGGCCAATGGCGCAGATTGGCGCGGCGGAAGGTGAGACGAAACCCCGCTTTGCCCAGATACCTCCAGACAAGAGCATAGAGACCATTACGTTGGAAGAAGTATTGGAGTTGTTTGAGCTACCTCGTACGTTGGGCGACTTTGAAGGCTCTCCTGTCGTGATAGGCGCGGGAAAGTATGGTCCCTATGTGCTTCACGAGAAGAAATACACGTCGTTGCCGGAAGGAGTGGATCCTATGGCCATTACCTTGCCGGAAGCCATTGAGCTGGTGAAGAAACGCAGGGAAGAAGACGAGCGCAAGCATATCAAGCGCTTTGAGGAAGAACCAGGCATGGAGATTCTCAACGGTAAGTTTGGCCCCTATATCAGCTATGGTAAGAAAAACTATGGTTTGCCCAAGGAACTGCAGGCCAAGGCTGCGGAACTCACTTACGAGCAATGCGTGGAAATCATTAATAACGCTCCTGCCACTAAGGGTTATCGTCGTAAGAGATAAGCATGAGAAGGATTATCATTATTGGCTACATGGGTGCGGGAAAGACCACCGTTGGCAGGGCGTTGGCGGCGGAGCTGGGTATAGAGTTCTATGACCTGGACTGGTATATAGAGAGCCGTATGCGCAAGACGGTAAAACAGCTGTTTGACGAAGTGGGCGAGGAAGGTTTCCGCAAGATAGAGCATAACATGCTGCATGAGGTGGCCGAGTTTGAGAACGTGGTCATCAGTTGCGGGGGAGGCACGCCCTGTTTTTTCGACAATATGGCTTACATGAACCAGCAGGGCGATACGGTTTACCTGAAAGCGAGTCCCGAGATACTCTATAAGCATTTGAAGATGGGAAAGAGCGTCCGCCCGCTTTTGCTCAACAAGACTCCCGAGGAGGTGCAAGTGTTTATCACCGAGCAATTGGCCAATCGTGAACCCTATTATTCACGGGCAAAATACACCGTGAATGTCAATCTCATGGACAATCATGACAAGATCAGGATGTCTGTGGAAAAAGTAAAGCAACTACTCTCATTAACTTAACCCATAACGCTGACATGAAAAAATGGACAATTGAAGACTCCAAGGAATTGTACAACATCACAGGATGGGGCACTTCCTACTTTGGTGTCAACGACGAAGGAAATGTTTACGTCACTCCTTGCAAGGACGACGCGCGCATAGATTTGCGCGAGGTGATGGACGAGCTGGCCTTGCGAGACGTGACGGCTCCGGTGCTGCTCCGTTTCCCCGACATCTTGGATAATAGGATAGAAAAGACGGCCAGCTGTTTTGAGAAAGCCAAGAAGGAGTACGACTTCCAGGCGGAGAACTTCATCATCTATCCTATCAAGGTCAACCAAATGCAACCCGTGGTGGAAGAGATAATTTCCCATGGCAAGAAATTCAATCTTGGTTTGGAGGCCGGCTCCAAGCCCGAGCTGCATGCGGTGATAGCCGTACAATGCCAAAGTGACTCGCTCATCATTTGTAATGGATACAAAGACCAGAGCTATATAGAACTGGCCATGCTTGCCCAAAAGATGGGCAAGCGCATTTTCATCGTGGTGGAGAAGCTTAACGAGTTGGAGCTTATCGCCAAGGTGGCCAAGAAACTCAATCTGAAACCTAATTTGGGTATTCGTGTGAAATTAGGCTCCAGCGGTTCGGGCAAGTGGGAAGAGAGTGGAGGCGACGCTTCCAAGTTTGGTCTTACTTCCGCGGAGCTGTTGCGGGCTTTGACTATACTTGACAAGAAAGGTCTCCATGATTGCCTCCGCCTGATACATTTCCACATCGGAAGCCAAATCACCAAGATTCGTCGCATACAAACGGCCTTGAGGGAAGCCTCGCAGTTTTATGTCAATCTCCATAAGATGGGTTACAACGTGGACTTCGTGGATTGCGGTGGCGGCCTGGGCGTGGATTATGATGGCACGCGCTCCTCTAACAGCGAGAGCTCTGTCAACTATTCCATCCAGGAATATGTCAACGACTGCGTATATACCTTTGTGGAGGCTGCCAATAAAAATGGCATTCCCCATCCCAATATCATCACCGAGAGTGGCAGGAGTCTTTCCGCCCATCACTCCGTATTGGTCATCAATGTCTTGGAGACCGCTTCCCTGCCCGAGATGCCAGAGGAATTTGAACCAAAGGAAGATGATCACCAATTGGTGAAAGACCTCTATGACATCTGGGACCATCTCAATCCTCGCACGATGCTGGAAGACTGGCACGACGCTGAGCAGATACGTGATGAGTGCCTGGAGCTTTTCTCCCATGGCATGGTGGATTTGAAGACCCGGGCGGAGATAGAGGCCATGTATTGGAGTGTGTGTAGGGAAATCAATGTGTTGGCAAAGCAGCTCAAGCATACTCCGGAGGAGCTTACGGGACTGGACAAGCTGTTGGCGGATAAGTATTTCTGCAATTTCTCGCTTTTCCAAAGCTTGCCCGATAGCTGGGCGATAGACCAATTGTTCCCCATCATGCCCATCCAGCGTCTCAACGAAAGGCCTTCCCGTGTGGCGACCATACAGGATATTACTTGCGACAGTGATGGCAAGATTGCTAACTTCGTGACCAACCGCAACATTTCCCATGTGTTGCCTGTGCATACCTTGAAGCGTGATGAGACCTATTACCTGGGTGTGTTCCTCATTGGTGCCTACCAGGAGATACTGGGGGATATGCACAACCTTTTTGGAGATACCAATGCCGTGCATATTTCCGTAAAGAATGGCCGCTATCATATAGACCAGGTTTTCGATGGCGAGACGGTGGAGGATGTGCTCGACTACGTGCAGTATAACCCCAAGAAATTGGTGCGCCAGTTGGAGACGTGGGTCACCAAGAGCGTCAAGGAAGGCAAGATTACGCTGGAGGAAGGCAAGGAGTTCCTCAACAATTATCGTAGCGGCCTCTATGGCTATACCTATTTGGAGTAGAGAAAAGATGGAAAAGCTAACCGTAGTGAAAGTGGGCGGTGCCATCGTGGAAGACGAGGCAGGCTTAAGGCGGCTCTTGGTGGATTTCGCCGCTATTCATGGGCACAAGATATTGGTGCATGGAGGCGGCCGCAGGGCTACCAAGGTGGCCGCCTCACTGGGCATAGAAAGCCAGATGGTCAATGGCCGACGTGTTACCGATGCGGCCATGCTGGAAGTGGTCACCATGGTCTATGGTGGATTGGTAAACAAGGACATCGTTGCCAAGTTGCAAGCTATGGGCGTGAATGCCCTTGGCCTTACGGGGGCGGACATGGATGTCATCCGTAGCCATAGGCGTCCATTGAAAGACGGGGTGGATTTCGGTTTCGTGGGAGACGTGGACAAGGTTGATGGCCAGCGGCTCCAGACACTTGTCGAGCAAGGCGTCACGCCCGTGATGGCTCCCTTGACCCATGACGGGGAAGGAAATATTCTCAATACCAACGCCGATACCATTGCCTCGGAGACGGCCAAGGCCTTGGCTCCTTTCTATGACGTGACGCTTGTTTTCTCCTTCGAGAAACCTGGCGTGCTGCGTAATCCTGAAGACGATGGTAGCTTGATAAGGGAGATCACCCGTGAGGATTTCCTCCGTTATGTGGAGGATGGCACGGTCTCGGGAGGAATGATACCCAAGATAGAGAACGCTCTCCAGGCCGTCGCGGCGGGCGTAAGGCAAGTTAACATTACCTTGGCCACGGCCATCGATGGGCGGCATGGCACTTTCATTCGTTGATTTTCGTTCTTCCCGTTCCTCCTGCGCCTAATACCTATATATAATTTGAGTTCGACGAATTCCACTTTATGTGCACAACCCTGTTATTGCCAAACTGTAGAGACGCATTCTTGCGTCTCAGCCAGCTGCCAAGTCTTCGCGACAGGCGATTTTATTCGGCAATCTTGCTTGCTGAGACGCAAGAATGCGTCTCTACAAGTTTTCGTCGAACTCACGTTAATTAGGTGTAGGAGGCACGGAAAGTTAAAATGTTTTAATTAGGGGGATATTTTCTCTTTCGCTGTAACTTTTCCTTTGCCCAATCGTCTTACATTATAGAGAGGATGAAAATAGTCAGTTTCCGAAACGATGTCATGCCGCTGAAAGACAAACTCTTCAGGCTGGCACTTCGCGTCACTCTCCAACGCGCAGAGGCGGAGGACATAGTGCAGGAAGCGTTGATTAAAGTCTGGAACAATCGAGACCGCTGGGCGGAGATAGAATCCATGGAGGCTTACTGCTTCCGGATTACCAGGAATCTGGCGTTGGACTATCTCAAGAGGAAAGGCTCAGACAACGATTCGCTCAGCGAGGAAAAGCAAGAACGCCCAGACAAATCATCCGATCCCTACGAGCAAATGAACCAGAAAGACCGTCTGGCGCTCGTGAGAAAAATAATTGACGGGCTCCCGGAAAGGCAACGCAGTTGCATACAGCTGCGGGATATCGAAGGAAAGCCATACAAGGAAATAGCTCAGATACTGAACATAACCGAGGAACAGGTGAAAGTAACAATTTTCCGGGCCCGTCAAACTATCAAGGCAAAATATCAAACATTCGACGAATATGGACTATAAGTACATCAATCAACTCTTGGAACGCTATTGGAGCGGCGAGACTTCCCTCGAGGAGGAGAAGATTCTGCGCACGTTCTTCAGCCAGGAGGATGTTCCCGCCGAATTGCAGAGATATAAAGACCTCTTTGCCTACCAAGGCGCGCAAAGAAGGGAAGAGACGCTGGGCGAGGACTTCGACCGCAAGCTCATGGCTGTCATCAATGCGGAACGCGAACCCAAGGCTCACGCCGTGACTCTTACCCGCAGGCTCAGGCCGCTGTTTAAGTCGGCCGCCATTGTAGCCATCTTCCTTACATTGGGCAATGCGGCCCAAGTCTCCCTCAATCCTGAAACACCTTCCCAGGTCACAGGCGTGGACAATGGATATCGGGTGATGCCAACGGTAGGGGCTTCGGTAACGCTTAAAGATAGTGCCAAGGTAGATTCCATGCACCGCTTCAAACTTCAAGTGAGTGATGAAAACACAAAAGAGGTATTTATAAAATGATAATTTCTATGCTTTCTCTATAAATCATAAAACAAACAATCACGAAACTGTGAAGTTTCAATTCTCTCAAATTTTTCATAACATACTAACGTGAGAAGCCGCCCGTCTGTCGAGACGGGCGGCTTTGTTTTTTCCATCAGAAGTCTTCCCCAAAGGTTCTGCCTCGCTCTTAATCTACCCGCCCTCAGCTCCGGCACATCAATATCTTTTGAGCAAGACGCACGAGACAGGATAAAAAAAGACTCCCATAAGCAATCAGCTTATGGAAGTCTTCTTGTGGACCAGCCAGGGCTTGAACCTGGGACCTCCAGATTATGAGACCAATAGAATGATAGTCCGCGATATTTCGTTATTATGAACTTTTGTTGATAATCAACGAGTTATCTCTATTTGATATTTGTGGTATACCTTTGAATGTCCATGACTCAAACAGTTTGTTTACGCATTGTTTACGCAGAAATTAGGAATTGACGGGATGAGCTCTTTGTCAGTTCACTTTTATTTTTCTTGATAAGCATTAATAGCTTCGACATATTTTGGCATAAAATCGCGCATGGTAGGGTAGCTGACCATGTTTGCCTCGCGCTCTTCCAATGCTTTCATTATGTCACGGATCATAAAGAACTTTTTGTATACTTCACGGATGTTAATCTGTGTCTCGTAATAGCCAGCCACGATTTCCTCGTCGGATGCATTTTGCATTTGATAAATCTTTTTGATTTTCTGGATGCTCTCCTGTGTGAACTGCACTGGGTGTGTGGCAAGGTATCTCATCACGCAGGCCTCCACGAACATCTCGTTTGCCACCGTGAGTGGGTCGCCATAGGCTTGCTGAGCATAAAATGAGGCGTTCTGATTGTAGAAGGCTATCATCTTGTCCTTGATGTCATCCCAGAATTCCTCGTTTAGAGGATTGCAGAACGAATGGTTGAACTCATGAATGATGACAGGCAGTGTATACGCCTCACCATAGTAAATATCTCCAGTAGCATTGCGGTCGGCGCAACCCATGAATGCGTTCTTTATTTCCGAGCCATCTTTGGTCTTCTGCGGAATGGCATAGTTGCCGGGACCGTTTAGCAGACCGAGATAGATATGGAAAGAGATATTGTTGATAGGACCAAAGAACGACTTGTACCAATCCAAGTCAATCTTGTCTACCAACTGCTGTTGCATGGCTTGTTTGCAGGCATTGTAGAGGGGCTGATTCTTCTTGAAGAAAGAATGGAAATGAGCTTTCTTATAGAAATCCTCAAGAAGAGCAATGAGCTTTTTTTCGTGTTGTGGAGTAATGCCCCGATAGTAATGGTTGAAGTCAGGCTCCAAGTCCGTATTATAATGTAGCTTGCCATTCTTCAGCTTCAGGCGTAGCGCTATGGCAACTGGAACATGATAGCCAAAGCCCTGCTTCACCAGACTGTCTGCCACAAAAGCCATGATGGGATGGTTGGAATAGGGCGCGAAGGTGCTGTCTACTTGGTGAAAATAATCAATGACTCCAGCCTGCTCTTCTGGCCATATATATCCAGGCACCTTGGCAAGGTGGGCAATAACGCTGACCAATTCGCTCTCTTCCGTATAGTCGACGCTGATGTTGTTTTTGGCTTTAGCACCAGTCATGCTTGCTATAAACAGTACAACTGTTACAAAATATCTCATATTCATATGCTATTCTAAAATTAGTTGAATGATTTTACCTAAACCCTGTCCAAAGTTGAATCATATTCTTTAACCATGAGACATGTTTAATATAGTTAAAAAGAAATGGTTTGCGAATTACACAAACGAAATTTGAGAGTTAGAAGTGACTCCAACTCTTCTTTATAGTTTCCGATATTGTCGAAGAAATCCTTGACGGCCTGTCTGAATTTCTCTTTTGTCCTGTAGAATCCGGTGTTAATGACCTTCTTCCTGAGGAACTTCCAAAGCCTTTCAATCAAATTGAGGTTCGGCGAGTAAGGCGGCAGGAATATCTGTTTGATTCTCGTCCCGTCCACCCATTCCTTGAGCTTTTTGTTGTGATAATAGCGGGCATTGTCGGAGATGATATAGATGACGGAGGCGTCGGGATGCCTTTCCAAGGCTGACTGATAAACATCCCGGGTGGATTCGGCATTGACGCTCTCACAGTCATGCGCTATCACATCTGTCACGTCATATGCATTAAGCAACCCGTTGATGTTCACCCTGTCACGACCGCTGACGGTCGGCTGTTCAAGTCTCTCGCCTTTCTCTATCCACGCATAAGTGGAACGGCTGTTGTGGGTCGGATGGACACCGTCCGCATAATAAACCACCGCATCTTCCGGCATACCGGAAAGAATTTCTGAAAGTTTCCCGGCAAAGGCCGCCTGCCTTGAGGCATCAGCCTCACAAGGGACTTCCGATGTCTTCTTATAGGTAAATCCGATGCGGTTCAGCAAGTCTGCAACCCCCTGGGGAGTGTATTCAACGCCGAATGCGGACTTTATCCAGGCCGCCACACCTTTGGCATCCGTATATATGTGCTCGCGTAGTTCCTTGCACAATGCCGCCAACTGGCGGCTGTCAAGAAGCCCCCAATAACCCTTGTAACGGTTTTCCAAAAGTTCCTCTGCGCCACCGTGCAGATAAGCGGAACGGTAACGGTATACCGTGGAAACGTCTATCCCGAGACATGAGGCCGCGAAAGAGGGCGTATTGCCCATGCCCAACATCAGGACGCAAGTCACACGGGCATAGTCGGAACTTCCGGCTAGATTCCGTTGAAGTTTACGCAAAACCCCCATCTCTGATGTTGACAATTGGATTTCCATGCCGCGAATATACAACTTTTGAGCGAATTATTCGCATTTCACTTACTTTTAACTATAAAATGCGTAACTTTGCCTGAAAATTAAAGTTGAGAAAGACAGAAGAATATGGATATCAAGACATTTACCGGAATCCTGAGGGCGTTCCTTGTTCCTGATTCATGCCTTCCCGGCCTCATTGAGCGGTCGGCTTCATTCTTAAACGTTCAGGTAATCCCACGATATATATACGATTTTTTCCCTTTAAGAGACCGCTTCCTCTTACGACTTTATGGTCACGTTAAGCGGATAAACCCTATTCAGATGGACAGACTGGCTTTTCCCGGAGCTGACGCGAGTGACGGCGCTATCCAAGGTGCCGTGCCGTTAAGTCGTCGGGGAGTGTCCATCATGGGACAGGTCAGGGTACATTCACGCATGTAGAACGAATAAATCACTTTGTATGGCAAACATATTGAAAGAAGGCGGAATTCAAAACAAGATTGGATTCGCCGGTCTGTTGATTACGTTGGGCATTGTTTTTGGCGACATCGGTACATCGCCACTTTATGTGATGAAAGCCATCATCCATACCGGGGAGGCGCTCGACGAGGATTATGTGCTGGGAGCTTTGTCTTGCGTCATCTGGACACTGACCATCCAGACCACGGTCAAGTATGTCTTGGTGGCTCTCCGCGCAGACAATAACGGCGAGGGAGGCACACTCGCGCTTTATGCCCTTTTGCGCCGCCACAGGAGAAAATGGATTTACGCCATAGCCATTGTTGGCGCGAGCACTTTGCTGGCTGATGGCATTATAACCCCGGCCATTACCGTTACGACAGCCATCGAGGGACTGGAAAGCGTCAGTCCGAGCCTGCCTGTCATCCCCATTGCGCTGGCCATTATTACCGTCATATTTTTCGTGCAGCGTTTCGGGACGGAAAACATAGGACGCTCGTTCGGGGTGTTTATGCTGTTTTGGTTTTTGCTCCTGGGAGCGGTCGGGGTCGCGGGCTTGGTTTCCTGTCCTCAAGTGTTCAAGGCCTTCAATCCTTGCTACGCTATACGCTTGTTGGCGGAATCCCCTCATTGGTTCCTGATATTGGGAGCCGTCTTCTTGTGCACTACCGGAGCGGAAGCCTTGTATTCTGATTTAGGGCATTGCGGCAGGCGAAACATCACCGTCAGCTGGCTGTTCGTGAAAGCGATGCTCATCCTCAACTACCTGGGGCAAGGAGCGTGGGTGTTGAATCATCCGGAGAGCGCGCAGGGCACTGCCAATCCTTTCTATGCCATCATGCCGCGAGAGGCGCTGGTGTTTGCTGTCGTGATGGCCACGGGAGCCGCCATCGTGGCGAGCCAGGCTCTTATCAGCGGTTCGTTTTCCATATTGAGCGAGGCCATGAACCTGAATTTCTGGCCCCGCATGCATATCAAGCATCCCACTAACGTGAAGGGACAGCTGTTTATCCCGATGGTAAATCTCGCCATGTATATAGGAGTCGTGTTTACCATCTTGTTGTTCCGTGACTCCGGTCACATGGAAGCGGCTTACGGGCTTGCCATAACGGTCACGATGCTGATGACCACGCTGTTGCTGGGCTTCTACTTGCGCACGCGGGGCGTGCCCCGTGCCTTGTCCTTGTTGTTTGTCGGCGGATATTGCGTGCTAGAGGGCATATTCCTTACGGCCAATCTCTCCAAGCTGATGGCGGGTGGTTGGTTTACGTTGTTGATTGGCGGGCTGCTCTGCTTCATCATGTTCGTATGGGTTGGCGCCGGGAAAATCCGGCGCAGGTATATGTCCGCGAAGCGGTTGAGCGATTACTACGGCATCATTTCCGACATCAAAGGGGATGAAAGCATACCCAAGTATGCCTCCAACCTGGTGTATGTGAACCACGCGGGCAAGGAAGGCTGGGTGGATGAAAAGTTGCTCTATTCCATCATCAACAAGCAACCTAAGCGGGCGGACCACTATTGGCTTATCAACTTGGAATTCGTGGATGCGCCGGACACCCTTGAATATAGCTGCTCCACGTTGATAAAGGAGACTTTGTATAGCGTAACCATGCGTGTGGGCTTTCGCATAGAGCCTCGCGTGAGCCTTTATTTGCGGCAAGTGGTTGACGACCTTGTCGCGGGCGGCGAGGTGGAACTGACCAGTTCTTATCCCTCTTTGCGCAAGAACGGCATACCGGGCGATTTCCGCTTTATCATCATACACCGCGTATATTATCCGGAAGATTCCCGTAACCGTCGGCAAAACCTGCTGATGAGCCTCTATGCCCTTATCCGGAAGATAGGCATCGGAGAGCCAAACGCCTTGGGGCTTGACACGTCGGTCGTCGCGGTTGAGCGTGTGCCGTTGATCATTGAAAACAGGGCAAGCCATATTCGTCGCATAGAGCGGGTCGAGCCGGATAAAGGCGATGATGAAGGTTGACGGGTGCCGCTTGTCCTGCTAGTCTGGTAAAGCTTACCTTACATGCTCCCTGCCGGTGACCGACGTGCCACCGGCAGGGAGGAGCTGGGACTGCCAACCGTGGGGAATCCGCTGACCCAATAAAAACAAAAGGGAACTACCCGTGAGGATAATTCCCTTTTACGCGCTCCAGGATGGGCTTGAACCAACGACCCCCTGATTAACAGTCAGGTGCTCTAACCAACTGAGCTACTGAAGCAATTCTTTGTTTTTGCGGTTGCAAAGGTAAGCACTTTCTTTGAAACCACCAAATATTTTGGGCGAAATTTTCGTTTCCTTGATAAATATCCCTAATTTTTCCGCGTTTTTGGTGATATTACCGCCCGAATGTAGTATTTTTGCACCAACCAAACACGATATGCGATGAAGAAAGCAATCTTACTCTACGCGCTCTCCTTGTTGTTCTCCATGCCCATCCAGGCGCAAGGCGACAGGGATCATGATTTTGCAGTGTCCAAGAACATCGAGATATTCAACGCCATCTATCGCAACCTCGACATGATGTACGTGGACTCACTGGACGCTGACGAGGTGATAGGCAATGGCATCAACGGCATGCTCCGCAGCTTGGATCCCTATACGGAATACTATCCCGAAAGCAAGGTGAAGGAACTGAACCAGCTCATCACGGGCAAGTATGCCGGAGTGGGCGCGTTGATTAAGTACAATGAGCAGCTGAAGCGCGTTGTCATCGACGAACCATACGAGCACATGCCCGCCGCCGAGGCCGGTTTGCGCAAGGGCGATATCATATTGAGCATAGACGACAGCGTGATGACCGACAAGACGGTCAGCGAGGTAAGCAGTCACTTGAGAGGAGAGCCCGGCACTTCCTTCCTGCTGAAAGTGAAGCGTCCCAGCACGGGCAAGACGCTCAAGATGAAGGTGACCCGCCGCTCCATCCAGTTGCCCAGCCTGCCCTATTACGGCATGTTGGAGGGCAACCTGGGCTATATCAACTTCTCTTCCTATACCGACGGCAGTGCCCAGGAAGTGCGCCGCGCCTTCCTCGACCTGAAGAAGCAAGGGGCGAAAGGCTTGGTGCTCGACCTGCGCAACAATGGCGGCGGCTCCTTGCAGGAGGCTATCAGCATTGTCAACATGTTCGTGCCAAAGGGTTTGACTTTGGTCACCACCAAGGGAAAGGTAAAGCGTGTCAACAGGGTTTATGAGACTACCGTGGAGCCGGTAGATACCGTGATGCCCATGGTGGTATTGGTCAACGGGAGCACGGCCAGCGCGGCGGAGATTACCAGTGGTTGTCTGCAAGACCTGGACAGGGCTGTCATCCTGGGCACGCGCACTTTCGGCAAGGGTTTGGTACAGGTGTCGCTCGATTTGCCTTATAATGGGCAGCTGAAAGTCACTACCAGCCACTACTACATCCCCAGTGGCCGCTGCGTGCAGGCCATCAACTATCGTCACGCCAAGGGAGGCTCCGCGGAGCAGGTGCCCGATTCCCTCACCCGTGTATTCCATACCAAAGGCGGCAGGGAAGTGAAGGATGGCGCGGGCATTACGCCCGATATAGAGGTGAAATCAGACTCCTTGCCCAATATCGCCTATTATCTCATCGGGTTGAGGGACAGCAACGAGGTGGTGCTCAATTATGAGGTGGATTACATCGCCAAGCATCCCACCATCGCCCCCGCGGAGAGCTTCCAACTGACGGATGCCGACTACGAGGAGTTCAAGCAACGGGTGCTGGACTGCGATTTCCAGTATGACCGCGAGACGGAGAAATACTTGAAGGACTTGGTGCGCCTGGCGAAGTTTGAGGGATATTACGAGGACGCGAAGCCGGAGTTTGAGGCTCTGGAGAAGAAGCTGAGCCACAACGTGGCCAAGGACTTGGACTACAACAAGGACATCATCAAGCAATTGCTGGAGAACGACATCGTGGCCGCTTACTATTACCAGGCCGGGGCCATCCGCAATTCCTTGCGCTATGACAAGCAGGTGGCTGAGGCTATCCGCCTTTTGCGCTCTCCCGAGGAATACGCCAAGGTCTTGCGTCCCGCGGAGAAAGCCCCTGCCACGGAGTAAGGGCGGATATGCCTTGCCCGTCTCTGCCGTTTTTCGGTGGGTTCACGCCAGTTACGTGAATAGCGATATCAATTTTTCTCGTCCTGGGCTTGCGAATCTCCCCAAATTTTCGTATATTTGCGGAAAAGGCGGAAGCCTAGCCTGGCGGGGCAGGCGGATGCCGCTAACCAATCGTAGGAGGTTTTGCCATGAGAAAAAACGATTTGTCTTTCAAGATGAGCCTGTCCAGGCCGGTGCGCGTGGTGACATGGATTAGTTCCGCCCTCATCCTGCTGGGCGTGGCGGTGTGCGCCTATACCGCTGCCGTGGTGGAGGGCGGCGGTTGGGTTTTCTGGTTGATAGCCGCTTGCCTGTTGTTCATTCCCCTTTACTTCGCTTTCCGTTGCCCCCGCGACATTACGTTGGATGAAGAGGCCTTATCTGTGCGCCAATACGTGGGAGGCGTTTCCATTCCCTATCGTGACATAGCGGAAGTGGAGCCCATTTCCCGCTATTCGGGTCTTCGCCTTTGCGCCAGTGGCGGCTTCTTTGGTTTCACGGGTCTGTTTTGGAGCAATGAGTTAGGCAAGCATACCGTTGTGGCGGGCAACCTGAAGTCTCCTTTCCTGGTGGCGTTGAAGTCGGGCAAGAAGTATGTCTTCAATTGTGATGCCAGCGATAAGCTGTTGTCCTCGCTCAGAATGCGTCTGCCAGTGTCTTAGCCATCTGTCGTCAGCATTGTAGAGACGCATTCTTGCGTCTCAGCCAGCAAAATGTTCACCTGTCGTTCGATCGGCAAGTTGTAGCGACGATGTGTACATCGTCGGCCAGCAGGATTGCAATGCGTTATCACCACAAGCACTTGCAATCTTGCTTGCTGAGACGCAAGAATGTGTCTCTACACTGTTTGCTTGTCATCCCAACAATACCCCCCCAACAGGTATGCGCCATCCCCTCTCGCGACCTTACGCGATAGGGGCTTGAAATACATAGCTCCTAAATCCCTTTTACTAACTATATAAGTTCATGGAAGCTAATTAACGTGAGTTCGACGAATTCCACTTTATGTGCGCAGCCCTGTTATTGCCAAACTGTAGAGACGCATTCTTGCGTCTCAGCCAGCTGCCAAGTCTTCGCGACAGGCGATTTTATTCGGCAATCTTGCTTGCTGAGACGCAAGAATGCGTCTCTACACTTTGACAATAATAGATTATATGAATATCCTCAATTCCCCCAACAGGAAATAAGAAGCATTTTTATGGTAAACCTCCGCCTTCAAAGTATCCTTGCTTCTATGGCCAAGTATTATTGGATACTTCACTATTTATCCTTGCTTCTATCGCGGTTGAAGCATAGTTTCATTTGCAAGGGAGTAATTGGGCAAAATGCGGATATTCATTATAGATTATGCGCGCAAGATGAGATTCGTCGAACTCACGTTAATTAATAAGTCTGTTCCACGACGTGAAATAGCTATTCCACGTCGTGAAACAGCCATTCCACGTCGTGGAATAACTATTTCACGTCGTGGAATGGATTTGTCAGCTATATATAATCCGTTTTCCTACTGGTTATTTAAAGGTTTTAAGCGTAAAGATATGAAAGAGCGAGGAACTAGCGGAAGGGATTATTTCGTGGAATGACGCGCTCCTTTTCCAAAAAATCGCCAAAAAGGTTGTAACGCTACAACCTTTTTGGCGATTTTTCCTTATCTTTGCATGGTGTCTCATCAATTTTTGAATTCATGAAATATCTTAACGTCAAGAAAGCATTGGCTGCCTGGCAGCAACTACAGCCGCTATCAGAGAAGGACAGGGAACGGCTCTGCCGTCGTTTCATGGTGGACTTTAATTATAATAGCAACCACATAGAGGGCAATACGTTGACGTATGGCCAAACAGAAATCTTGCTGCTTTTCGGCAAGGTGGTTGGCGAGGCAGACTTGCGTCACGTGCAAGAGATGACTGCCAGCAACGTGGGGTTGCGCATGATGACAGAGGCGGCATCCTTGAAGGATATGCCCTTGACGCAGAATTTCATCAGAACGTTGCACAAGACCTTGTTGCGGGAGGACTACATAGTGTATCGTGGTTTGCCTGATGGAGGGCAGACGAGTTACGTGATACACGCTGGGCAGTATAAGACAAGGCTCAATAGCGTCATTACCCGTTATGGGGATAGGTTCGAATATGCCTCTCCCGAGGAGACCCCCAGTTTGATGAGCGACTTGGTGGACTGGTATAACGAGGCGGAGCAGGGCGCGAAGCTTTCTCCAGTAGAATTGGCCGCCCTTTTTCATTATCGCTATATACGCATTCATCCATTCGAGGATGGCAATGGGCGTATTGCCCGACTGATGGTGAATTACATCCTGTCTCGCCATGGTTATCCGATGGTCGTGGTTCGCAGTCGCAAGAAGAATGAATACCTAGAGGCATTACACCAAACAGACCTTGAGGTAGGTCCGGTTCCTTATGACGGGGCGCATGCGGGGATAAGGGAGATTCGTCCTTTCTTGAAATTCTTCAATGAATTGGTGGCTACAGAGGTATATCATGACGTATTGTTCGTGAGCGAGAGAAATGAAAACGTGTGGTGGTATGATGGGGAGCGGATTGTATTTCGCACCCCCAATTACACGAAGATTCTCAACGCCATGCGAACCCAGCCAACGTTGACGTTGAATGACTTGAAAGAAGAGACGGGCATTAGCGTTACGGCTATACAGAAGTTGCTGGATCAATTGCTGGCCAAGAATTATGTGGCGCGTGGGGAAAGGGAAGGCAGCTGGAGGGTTTTCCTGGCGCAATGAGGCAGGGTTCATCTTTTCTCGCTTTTGAAATTAAAAGCTTGCGTATTTGCGATGAATCATATAATTTTGTGGCTGCATTTTCAGGGAAATGCGATCAAAACAGAGGAGGCAGATGATGTTTAAGAATGGATTGGCGGTTTTTATGTGGATAGCAGTCCTTCTTTCCGCTTGCGGCGGAAGAGGGGAGGGTGAATGGGCGCACCCCACGCTCCAAGAGGCTGATAGTCTTGTGGAGGATGCTCCCGAGAAGGCCTTGTCTCTATTGCGAAAAGACTCCGCGGCGATATGCGGGCAGGGAAAGGCGGGCGTGATGGGCTTCTGGTTGCTAAAGACCCATGCCGAGGACAAGCTGTACGTTACCCATCTCTCGGATTCCATTATGCAGGAGGTGGCGGATTATTATGCTCGCCATGGTACTCCTGCCCAGCGTGCGCATGGCCATTACGTATTGGGAAGGGTGTATTGCGACATGCGCCTGTCTGGATCGGCTATTTCCGCTTTCAAGAAAGCCATTGAAACGCGGGGAGAAGATAGTGTCACTTATTTGTATAAGTACAAGGCTGCATCGTGGCTAGGCACTCTGTATGCGGACAAGCGTTTGTGGAAAGATGCCATGGCGGCGGAGAAAGAGGCGTATGGCTATGCCAAAAAGTCGGGGAGGAAAGCCCCCGTGATTTACTCACTACGTGATATTGGCCGCATGTATGGTCATCAAGGGAAGGGTGAACTTGCCATTCCTTACTATTGTAAGGCTTCCACCATTGCGTTGAAAACCAGGAATGCTTATTTATATAATATGGTGGAGGAGGAATTGGCAGGCGTGTATATAGCGAATGGCATGATGGCGGAAGCCCGCAAGTCTTTGTCCACTCCTGTGGTGGAAGAGGCTGACGTGGATGAAGATATAGCCGCACGTTACGCTATATGGGGGCTCTTTTATGAGCGGAACTCTAAGCCCGATAGTGCGCTTTACTTCTATAAGAAGTCTCTGCCTTATGGGGACTTGGGGTTTAGGAAGGAAGTCTATGCGAATATAGCCTCACTTTACAGGCGTATGGGCAATTACGAGGAGAGCGCAAGCTATGCCGTTCTTTATAAGACCATGGCCGATTCATTGAAACGGGCAGAGATGGCGGAGGATGAAAACCTAATGGATTATGTAGAGGAAAGCTTATCCGCCAACAAGGAGAAAATGAAAGTGATGGGGCAGAGAACCAAATTGGCAATCATTGTTGCCATTTTGGTTTTGATTTTGGTTCCATTGGGTGCGTATGCCGTGTACGCTTTCAGGAAAAGGAAAATCGAGCGGCAGTTGCAACACGAGCGGCTGAAGGCCTATCGCGGGCGGGTGAAAGACTCCAGGAAAAAGGACAAAGAGGAATTGAACGCCTTGCGGGAGAGGTTGAATCTCTCATCTCACGCGATGACAGACGTGCAGCGGGAATTGCTGCAAACGACTGAGCGGCTTATCGCCAAAGAGGGGGAAGCGCGGGCTTTGCGGAAACGCCAGCAAGAACTGAAGATAACAGGGCTGCAAAGGTCAGCGTGTTACGGGAAGTTCCATAACGACAATTTCTTGCCTGAATTGGACGATTTCATCGAGCTTCAGCAAGTGCTTGATGGCGCTTATGATGGTTTCACGTCCAAGTTGAAAGAGTTTATTCCCACTATCAGGGAAGAAGAAATGTGGGTTTGTTGTATGATAAAAATAGGCATGACTCTCACGAGAATGTGCAAGGTGCTGTCATGCAAGTCCAATTACCTGAGCATGATGCGCAAGCGACTCTATAAAAAAGTGTTTGGGCGAGAGGGAAGCGCGACAGATTTTGACGCTTTCATCAAGGATTTATAAGCGTGAAAAAGCCCTGGTTTCTTCGATGAAATCGGGGCTTTTCATTTTGTGCACAAATGTGCAATGATTTTTCTTGGTAGTTTTTCTGATAGTCCGTACTTTTGCGTCAAAACCAACAAAGTGAGTGACATGAAAAAGCTATTGACAGTTTTAATAATGTTGTTGATGTCGGGCGTAAACCTGCTTGCGGAAGACCATCAGCAGCATATAGACTTGGGATGGGGCGAAACTCCTCCAACCACAGATAAGCGTCAAGACCGCTCTTTGCAAATGGACGTGGATGCTTTTTGTGATGTTCCCTATCTTGCGCTCCGCTCCAACATGACGGAAGAGCAAGAGGCCAATATCCATATCCTTAATGCCTGCGGCGAGAAAGTGATGTCCGAGACATTGCGTCTCTCCCCTTACAGCGAGACACCTCTTTATATAGGAGACTTGCCTTGCGGGACGTATCAATTGGTGATAGAACTGGAAGATGCCGTGTTAAGCGGAACTTTTCTTATATTTAACTAAATCTATATTTTATGAAGAACTTAATGAAGAACTTATCGTTTATTGCGCTATTCATTGCCGCTAACGTTTTCGTGGGCTGTGATAGCGATTTGTATGATGATGTTCCTGTCGCAGGACAGGGCAAGAAATAACGAAAGTGCTTCAAGTTATATACTTTCAATTATGTTGGCACATTTTGAATGACATCATCCCGCTTGCTATTCTGGTAAATGGTAAGCGGGAAGTTAAAAAGCTTAAATAATTTGGAGCGTAATCATTAATTCGCTTATTTTGCCAAATAAATATAGTGACTAATGTGCCGCTATAAAAACGATATGCAATTTAAACCCTAACAAGAGTATGGAGAAGAAACTTTTAACCCTAGTTTTTCCCTTGATGGCATTCGCGTGCCTATTCACCGCCTGCTCAGATGATGATGACCTTGGCTCTGGGCAGCCTATCATGCCCATCACTTATTCCTTGCCTGCCCAAATGAAAGTGGACACGGAGGATTGGGAGCCCGTCCTCATCAAGACGGAGGCGGAATTCGATGCCTTTTTCAGTGACTGTAAAGACCAGATGGGGTGGGTGGACTTCAACAAATATGACTTCGTGTATATGCAAGGAAATACAGGAATAGGGCAGAAGATAAAGACCATCAAGTCCTGGATTGACACGAGCGTGTATCCTTACGAGTTGCATGTTTATACCGATTATACGACAATCGATGGCAGATTGGAGAAAGAACGTTGGGCCGTGGCCTTCCTCTTGCCCAAGAGCGACAGCAACAATGTCATATGTGACAAGAAAATATATTTGTATTGATATTCAATATTAAGACTATGCGAAAGACATTAAGATTTCTCGTTTACTCCATGCTGGCCATGGCGTGCCTATTCACCGCTTGCTCTGACGATGATGACGACGCTGTAACAATCGTACAATATCCTGTGCCAGAGCGGATGCAGTTGAGCGTGGCGGACAATGAGCCGGTATTGGTGAAAAACGAAACGGAGTTCAACGACCTGTTTGGCTCTTACGCCAGCCAGTTGCCGAAAGTGGACTTCAACAAATATGACTTGGTGTATGGACAAGGAGGTTCGAGCCATGGCGTGGTAAACTTTGAGTCCCGGATAGACGGGGCTGAGCCTCCCTATCGCCTCGTGGTGCACATCCAGCAAAACTTAACGCACGAGTATGTGCGTTGGGCGGTTGCTTACCTTTTGCCCAAGAACGACAACAACCAGGTGACGATGGCCGTGAGCATAGAGATGGCTGAGGAGACGGCTTCTAATGAGTAAACTCTTCGGCGACACCGAGGAGATGGAGCGGCTGTAGAGACATAAATAGAAAAGGATTGGGAATGCCCTTTACAGGGCATTCCCAATGTGGTTGGCATGCCATATATTTGCCAGTTTTTATTGATGGGCAGTGACCTTGTCCTGGGTCATGTCGAAGTTTAGCGTCATGCCGTTGAAGTTGGGCAGGGGCTCTTGGTTCTCGCCCTCACCCAATTTGACTTCCGTGACGTTGAGGCTGAACTCCACCTCACTGTCCTCCACGGAGTAGGCTCCGCCAGGCACGGGATCTACGCTTACTTCTACTACCAGGGCTTGCGTTTCTTCGCTATTGGTGGCGGAAGGTATTTGCACAGCCAGCTTCAGGGGCTTTGTGGCGGTGCTGAAGTGGACACTGTCCTTGGCCGCGTTGAGCGTGGCTTCATAGCCCACTTTGTAGCTGACCTGTCCCACGGCTTCCACGATTTGGTCTGCCATGGTCTCGTCTTTCACGATGGAAAGCACGATGTCCTTGATGGGGAAATCCGCGAAGCAGATGCTGTCTTTGTCTATGGTGGCGGTGATGTCCACGCCCTGGGCGGTTTCCTCGCCGTCATTGCCTGTATTCAGATCTTGCGCGCTGAGGTAAAGGGTCTTCATCTTGCCCGTGTAGTTGCCCTGTATGACTTCCGCGGTTACTTCTCCAGGAGGCGTGTTGTTGTTGTCATCATCGCTGCAGGCGGTGAAGCCCAGCGCACAACCTACGAAGGCCATCAAGGCCAGAACACGAATCGTTTGAAAGCTTTTCTTCATTTTCTTTTTTGTTTTTATGAGTGAATAAATAAGGTCACGACATTTTGTTCAGTCGTTCGCGCTCTAAATGAGAATACCTGGGAAATCTTGCTCCCAAGAGAGTGTTAAATAATATTTCATTATTGGGAATCAGAGGGTTAGGGTGCTGTATTTTATGTTGGAAACTCATTTCCCGCAAGCGGGTTTCCTTTTTCCAGTCTTGTAAGAAAGGGCGATTTGGCATTGTTAACGTTTTCTCGCGCAATGTTTGGGCTTTTTCCGCCTTTTAGGGGTAAATCTATCACCTATGGATGAGCGTACAGAGAAAAGACTGATAGCTTTCGCCTCCCAGTCCGTGAGGCAATATGGGATCCGTGCCGTGCGCATGGACACGATCGCACGGGACATGGGCGTGTCCAAGCGCACGCTCTACAAGGAATATAAAAGCAAGGACAATTTCATACGGACTTGCCTGGAGTCTTATGTCGACCGCGTCGGCAACCTTTTCCGCCTTCTTCGCTTGGAGGCCGCCGGCCCGCTGGAATACCTTTGCGCCTTGACGAGAGCCTTTGTCGACAACCTCTACAAGGCGGAACTGGCCTTTTGGCTAGACATCACGGAGCATTACCCCCATGTTTATGAAACGATATGGGGTATTTGGATGAGTGAGCTGGAAACGGCGGTGGGGGAATGCCTCCAGGGGAGATGGCTTGTCGACGGACTGGACCCTCGGGAATATGTCTCCGCTCTTTCCACCTTGTTTTACCAAGCCCGCATGGCAGGCTCCCCCTCCCAGTCGGTGGCCTACTCGGCTTACCTCATGCTGCGGGGGAGCATGACCATGGAAGGGATTTTACGGTTTTGAAGCAAGAAAGACGGGGAAATGTTTGGCGGTTAGCGGAAATCTTCGTATCTTCGCGCCGTTCAGTGGAATGAGGGGCTCAGCCGAGCTCCTCATTCTTTTTTAAAAGACGATATATGATAGACAAGAACGTCGTAAAGGAATTAGTGGAAGAATGGCTACAAGGGAAAGATTATTTCCTGGTGGACATAGAAATCAGTGAAGACGACAAGATCGTGGTCGAGATAGACCATGCCGATGGCGTGTGGATAGAAGACTGTGTGGAGCTGAGCCGCTTCATAGAGAGCAAGCTCAACCGCGATGAGTGTGATTATGAGCTGGAGGTAGGTTCCGCCGGGCTGGGACAGCCCTTCAAGGTGGCCAGGCAGTACGTCAACTTCATAGGCAAGGAAGTGGAAGTGCTGACGGCTGACGGCAAGAAGGTGCGAGGCATATTGAAGTCGGTTGACGGAAGGGAATTTGTGGTTGCCGTCAAGGAGAAAGTGAAGCTGGAAGGCAAGAAACGCCCCGTTTCGCAAGACGTGGACCACACCTACAACATGGATGAAGTGAAATATACAAAATACCTAATAAGTTTTAAGTAAGTCATGGCAGCAAAGAAACAGACAGAAGTGACGCAGAGTATGATAGATACTTTCCGCGAGTTCAAGGAGACCAAGAATATTGACCGCACCACGCTGATGAGCGTGCTGGAGGAAAGCTTCCGCAATGTGCTGGCGAAAATATTCGGCAGTGACGAGAACTTTGATGTCATCGTCAATCCCGACAAGGGCGACTTCGAGATCTATCGCAACCGAAAGGTGGTGGCAGACGGAGAGGTGGAGGACGAGAACAAGCAGATCTCCCTTTCCGACGCGCAAAAAATAGAGCCAGACTACGAGGTGGGCGAGGACGTGAGCGAGAATGTCGATTTCAACAAGTTCGGCCGCCGTGCTATCTTGAACCTTAGGCAGACCCTGGCTTCCAAGATATTGGAGCTGGAGCATGATTCCCTTTACAATAAGTATAAAGACCGCGTGGGTCAAGTGATAGCGGGAGAGGTATACCAGATATGGAAGCGTGAGGTGCTCTTGGTGGATGACGAGAACAACGAACTGATATTGCCCAAGAGCGAGCAGATACCCGCTGACCAATATCGCAAGGGCGAGACTATCCGCGCCGTCATCTTGCGCGTGGATAACGAGAACAACAACCCCAAGATAATCTTGAGCCGCACAAGCCCTACTTTCCTGGAGCGTTTGCTGGAGGCTGAAGTGCCGGAGATAAATGACGGCTTGATAGCCATCCGCCGTATCGCCCGCATTCCAGGCGAGCGTGCCAAGGTGGCTGTGGAAAGCTTCGATGACCGTATAGACCCCGTAGGAGCTTGCGTTGGCGTGAGAGGCAATCGTGTGCATGGCATCGTAAGGGAATTGTGCAACGAGAATATAGATGTCATCAACTATACCGCCAATACCAAGCTGTTCATCCAGCGTGCGTTGAGTCCGGCGAAGATTTCCTCTATCACCATTGACGAGGAGAAGAAGAAGGCGGACGTTTATCTGCAGCCCGAGGAGGTGAGTCTGGCTATTGGCCGCTCTGGCATGAATATCAAGTTGGCCTCCATGCTGACGGAGTATACGATAGATGTGTTCCGCGAGATCAATGACAATGAAGCGGAAGAGGATATTTACTTGGATGAGTTCGCCGACGAGATCGACCAATGGGTCATCGACGCTATCAAGGCATTGGGACTGGACACCGCGAAGCAGGTGCTCAACGCTCCCAGGGAAATGCTGATAGAGAAAGCGGACCTGGAAGAGGAGACTGTGGATAACCTGCTCAACGTGCTGCGCGCCGAGTTTGAGCAGTGATAGATGGTTTGGTAAGAACGATAAACGAAATCCGGAGATTATTTGAATGAGCATCAGGTTAAATAAAGCAATAGTAGAATTGAATATAGGGCTCCAGACGGCTGTGGAGTTCCTGCAGAAGAGACCGGAGTTGGGCGAGGTGAAGGCAGATACCAACTTCAAGCTCTCAGACGAGCAATATGACGCATTGAAACAGGCCTATAAGCAAGACGCGGAGGTGAGGAACAAGGCGGGTAAGCTCTTCATGAAGAAGCCGAAAGAGAAGAAACGCCCTGTCGAGAACGTGGAACGCCCTGCCGAGAACACGAGCGTGGGCGTGCAGCAGTTTAAGCCTCTGGGCAAGATAGACCTGGACAGCCTGGGCAAGAAGCCTAAGCCCGCCCCTGCCGCTCCAGAGAGAAAGGAGAAGGAAATCGAGGAAGAGGTTCCCGTGGAGGTTGAGGAAAAGAAAGTGGAGGAGACTCCCGCTCCCCAACAGGTACAGGCGGAGGAACCTGCCAAGACCGCGGAAGTGGCGGAGGTAAAGAAGGAAGAGGCTCCCCGACAGGAGCCCGCGGTTGTGGCTCCTGTTGCCGAACAGCCCAAGGAGGCATTGCCTGAGGACAAGGAAGAAGAGAAAACCGAGGCCAAGCAAGAAAGTGTCTTTACCTTGAAGAGCGAACAGCGTCTGAGCGCTAACGAGCCGAAGGTGCTGGGCAAGATAGATCTTTCACAGCTCAACCAGAGTACCCGCCCAAAGAAAAAGAGCAAAGAGGAACGCCGCAAGGAACGCGAGGAGAAGATGGCGCAAGCTCATGGCTCCAATGAGAAGAAGAAACGCGTGCGCATCAATAAGGAGCGTGTGGATATCAACGCCGCCGCCAATCAGGAAACTTCTTCCAACAATAATCAAGGTGGAAAGAAGAACGCCAACAAGAAGAACAAGAAATCTGGCAACCGAAGCGTGAAGTCTTTGGAGGTGGACGAGGAGGCTGTTGCCCGTCAGGTAAAGGAAACCTTGGCTCGCCTTACCAGCAAGAACCAGAACAAGAAGGGCGCGAAGTATCGCCGTGAGAAGCGAGAGGCTGCCCAAGAAAGATTGCAGGAGGAGGCTAAACAGGAAAGCCGCGAGAGCAAGACGCTGAAACTGACAGAGTTTGTCACCGTGAGCGAACTGGCTACGATGATGGATATCACGGTCAATCAGGTGATTTCCACCTTGATGAGTGTAGGCATCATGGTTTCCATCAACCAACGACTGGACGCCGAGACCATCAACATGGTGGCCGAGGAATTTGGCTTTACCACCGAATATGTCAGCGCGGAGGTACAAGAAGCGGTCAGCGAAGAAGAGGATGACGAGAACGACTTGGTTCCCCGTGCGCCTATCGTTACCGTGATGGGCCATGTAGACCATGGTAAGACTTCTTTGCTCGACTTTATTCGCAATACCAACGTGATAGCGGGCGAGGCCGGCGGCATCACCCAGCATATCGGAGCCTATAGCGTGACTTTGGAAAATGGCAGCAAGGTAACTTTCCTGGATACGCCTGGACATGAGGCTTTCACCGCTATGCGTGCCCGTGGAGCCCAGGTGACTGATATCGCCATCATCATCATTGCCGCGGATGACTCCGTGATGCCTACCACCAAAGAGGCCATCTCCCATGCCCAGGCGGCAGGAGTGCCCATGGTGTTTGCCATCAACAAGATAGACAAGCCCGGCGCAAATCCTGACAAGATCAGGGAAGACTTGGCCAACATGAATTTGTTGGTTGAGGAGTGGGGCGGTAAGTACCAGTGCCAGGAAATCAGTGCCAAAAAAGGTATTGGCGTGACCGAACTGCTCGACAAGGTATTGCTCGAGGCGGAAATGCTGGATTTGAAAGCCAATCCCAACCGTAAAGCTACGGGAACCATTATAGAGTCTTCGCTTGACAAAGGGCGTGGCTATGTTTCTACGGTATTGGTAAGCAATGGCACGCTCAAAGTGGGTGATATCGTGATAGCAGGTACCAGCTGGGGACGCATCAAGGCCATGTTCAATGAGCGTAACCAGCGTATAGAGAAGGCGGCTCCCGCCGAGCCTGCCATCATATTGGGACTGAATGGCGCTCCCACCGCGGGCGATACTTTCCATGTGTTGGAGACGGAGCAAGAGGCTAGGGATATCGCCAACAAGCGTGAACAGCTGCAGCGTGAGCAGGGTTTGCGTACGCAGAAGCGTTTGACGCTGGGAGATATCTCTCACCGGATAGCCCGTGGAGAGTTCCATGAGTTGAACATCATCGTCAAGGGTGATACAGACGGAAGTATCGAGGCTTTGAGTGATTCATTCCTGAAACTTTCCACAGAGAAGGTACAAGTGAATGTCATCAGCAAGGCCGTGGGTCAGATATCCGAGAATGACGTGATGTTGGCCAGTGCCTCAGATGCCATCATCGTAGGTTTCCAGGTGCGTCCTTCCAGTGATGCCCGTAAGTTGGCGGATCGTGAAGGCGTGGAAATCAATACCTATTCTATCATCTACGATGCCATAGACGATGTGAAATCAGCCATGGTCGGCATGCTCGACAAGTTGAAGAAAGAGATTGTCACGGGGCAGGTAGAGGTAAAGCAAGTATTCAAGATATCCAAGGTGGGCACCGTGGCCGGAGGTTTGGTGACCGAAGGCAAGGTCCATTCCAAGGACAAGGGACGTGTGGTCAGGGATGGTATCGTGATTCGCACGGCGGACATCAGTGCCTTGAAGCGTTACAAGGACGACGTCAAGGAGGTTGCCGCTGGTTTGGAATGCGGTATTAGTCTTGTGAACTTCAACGATATCCAGGAAGGTGACATCATCGAGACCTTCACTGAGATAGAGGTAGAGCAGAAACTGTAAAGTAGTCAAGTCTTCCTCCGTATGGGAGTGGACTTGTGAAGATAGCTGGTAGGGGCGGTTCCTGTTATGGGGGCTGTCCCTATCAATGCCAAGAAACCAGATAATGTATGGCAGAGAAAGAAAAAAACGCCTTCGTGAAACAAGTGGCCGAACAGAAATACGAGTTCGGTTTCACGACCAATGTAGATACGGAAATCATCGACAAGGGACTCAATGAGGATGTTGTGCGCTTGATATCCCGCAAGAAGGGAGAGCCCGACTGGCTGTTGGATTTTCGTCTTCAGGCTTTTCGCTATTGGCAGACATTGGAGCAACCCAGTTGGGGACATGTCAAGCTGCCCCAGATAGATTATCAAGACATTTCTTACTATGCGGATCCCTTGGCCAAGAAACCGCAAAACAAGGAGATAGACCCTGAGCTGGAGAAGACTTTCGACAAATTGGGCATCCCTTTGGAGGAAAGGCTGGCCTTGAGTGGCACCGCGGTGGATGCCATTATGGATTCCGTCTCGGTGAAGACCACTTTCAAGGAACAGTTGCGAGAGAAAGGGGTTATTTTCTGCTCTATTGGCGAGGCGGTCAAGGAACATCCTGACTTGGTAAGGGAATATCTTGGTTCCGTGGTGCCCTATCGTGATAACTTCTACGCGGCGCTCAATTCAGCGGTATTCAGTGATGGTTCTTTCGTTTATATCCCCAAGGGCGTGCGTTGTCCTATGGAGCTGAGCAGTTATTTCCGCATCAACGCTCGCAACACCGGACAATTTGAGCGTACGCTCATCGTGGCGGAAGATGGTGCTTATGTCTCTTATCTGGAGGGTTGTACCGCTCCCATGAGAGACGAAAACCAGTTGCATGCCGCTATCGTGGAGATTATAGTCAAGGACAATGCCGAGGTGAAATATTCTACTGTGCAGAACTGGTATCCTGGTGACGAGCAGGGCAGGGGAGGTGTCTTCAACCTGGTGACGAAGCGGGGAGACTTGCGGGGAGTGAACTCCAAGCTCTCTTGGACACAGGTGGAGACGGGCTCGGCTATTACCTGGAAATATCCTTCCTGCGTGTTGCGCGGCGACAACTCCCAGGCGGAGTTCTATTCCGTGGCGGTGACCAATCACTACCAGGAGGCAGACACGGGCACCAAGATGATACACATGGGCAAGAACACCAAGTCTACCATCATATCCAAGGGCATCTCGGCAGGCCATAGCCAAAACAGCTATCGGGGACTGGTGAGAGCCACGGCAAACGCGGATAACGCCCGCAATTATAGCTCATGTGACAGTCTTTTGCTGGGTAGTGATTGCGGAGCGCATACATTCCCCTATATGGACATCCATAATGATACGGCGGTGGTGGAGCACGAGGCCACTACCTCTAAGATATCCGAAGACCAGCTTTTCTATTGTAACCAACGAGGCATTCCTACCGAGCAGGCAGTAGGCTTGATAGTAAATGGCTATGCCAAGGAAGTGCTCAACAAGTTGCCGATGGAGTTTGCCGTGGAAGCGCAGAAACTGTTGTCGGTATCATTGGAAGGTACGGTGGGATAATCCTCTTGTTTGGAGGCTTTTAGTGTCGTAATATACATATTATATATATAAGGTATATGTTAGAAGTAAAAAACTTACATGCCACTATCGCGGGCAAAGAAATATTGAAAGGCATCAACCTCACGATACGTGACGGAGAGATACATGCCATCATGGGGCCTAATGGCTCAGGGAAGTCTACGCTCAGTGCCGTGCTGACGGGCAATCCTCTCTATACGGTGACGGAAGGTTCCGCCATTTTCAATGGCAAGGATCTTTTGGCCATGAAGCCGGAAGACCGTGCCCGTGAGGGATTGTTTTTGTCTTTCCAGTATCCCGTGGAGATACCTGGGGTCTCCATGACCAACTTCATGCGGGCGGCTATCAATGCCAAGCGGGAATATCAGGGACTGGAACCACTCAACGCCGCGGATTTCATCAAGCTGATGAGGGAGAAGCGAAAGATTGTGGAGTTGGATGCCAATCTTTCGCGCCGTTCCGTAAACGAGGGTTTCTCGGGTGGAGAGAAGAAACGGAATGAGATATTCCAGATGGCCATGCTGGAGCCCAAGCTCAGTATCTTGGATGAGACAGACTCAGGACTGGATGTAGACGCGATGCGTATCGTGGCCGAAGGAGTCAACAAGATGCATACGGAGGAAACTTCAGCTATCGTGATTACCCACTACGAGCGGTTGCTCGACATGATTAAGCCCAACGTGGTACATGTGCTCTATCAAGGTCGGATTGTGAAGACCGCCGGTCCCGAGTTGGCCAAGGAGATAGAGGCTAAGGGCTATGATTGGATAAAAGCCGAGGTGAGTGAGTAACAAGGGAAGGTTGGCTTATGGCAAGTGAAAGACAATATAAAGAGCTTTACGAGCGGAACGCCCGGCTTATCAAGTCTCATGCCTCCGCGCCGCTCAATGCCGTGCGCGACAAGGCTTATGAAGACTTTTGCCGCTTGGGCTTCCCTTCTCGCAAGGTGGAAAGATATAAGTATACGGACATCGACAAGTTGTTCGCGCCCGATTTCGGACTGAATCTCAATAGGCTGGAGATACCAGTAGACCCCTATGAGGCTTTCCGTTGTGACGTGCCAAACCTGAGCACTTCGCTCTATTTTGTCGTCAACGACAGTTTCTATGGCAAGATGTTGCCCCAGGCGAGTCTGCCCCAAGGGGTAATAGTCGACTCCTTGGCTAACGTAGCCGCGGTTCGCCCCGAGTTGGTAACTTCTTATTATGCCAGATTGGCTTCTACCGCGGAGGATGGCATCACCGCCCTCAACACGATGCTGGCGCAAGACGGGCTTTTTGTCTATGTGCCGCGCAATGTGAAGGTGGACAGGGCGATACAGGTTGTGAACATCTTGCGGGCGGACGTGGATCTGATGGTCAATCGCAGGGTGCTTATAGTGATGGAACAGGGCGCTGAGGCAAAGTTCCTCTTCTGTGACCATGCGGCTGATGATCGTAATTTCCTGGCGACACAGGTGATAGAAGCATTCGTGGGCGAGAATGCCAACCTGGAGTTGAATTGCCTGGAGGAGACACATTTGAAAAATGTTCGGGTAAGCAATGTCTATATAGAGCAGCAAGCCAATAGCCAGGTAAATCATAATGTGATTACTCTTCATAATGGCATCACCCGCAATAAATTGGACTTGATGTTGAAAGGAGAGGGAGCCTCTTGCCGTTGCCATGGCTGCGTGATAGCCGACAAAGACCAGAGAGTGGACAACAATACCCTTATAGACCATCAGGCGGGACATTGCGATAGCTATGAACTCTACAAATATGTGCTCAACGACAATGCCGTGGGCGCGTTCGCCGGGAAGGTGTTGGTAAGGCATGGCGCGCAGAAGACCACTTCCCAGGAGACCAACCAGAACCTTTGCGCCACCAAGACGGCCAGGATGTATACACAGCCCATGCTGGAAATCTATGCCGATGACGTGAAGTGTTCCCATGGTTCCACGGTGGGTCAGCTCAACGATGCCGCTCTTTTCTATATGCGCCAGCGTGGCATCAGCCTGGAGGAAGCGAAGTTGCTCCTGCAGTTCGCCTTCATCAACGAGGTGATAGACAAGATGGAGTTGGCTCCGCTGCGTGACCGTTTGCATCATTTGGTGGAGAAGCGTTTCCGTGGGGAGTTGAGTAAGTGCGAGGGATGTAAATTATGTAAGTAAACAGAAAGGAGAGCCGTCTAGCGATGTATGATGTCAGCAAGGTAAGGGAAGATTTCCCCATCCTCTCCAGGGAGGTTTATGGTAAGCCGCTTGTTTATTTGGACAACGCGGCCACCACGCAGAAGCCTCTTTGCGTTTTGGACGCCATGAGGGAGGAATATCTCAATGTCAATGCTAATGTCCATAGAGGTGTTCACTGGTTGTCCCAGCAGGCAACGGAGTTGCACGAAGCCGCCAGGGAGACCGTGCGGGCGTTTATCAATGCCCGTACCGCTGCCGAGGTGGTTTTTACTCGTGGCACAACTGAGGGTATTAACCTGGTGGCGTCTTCTTTCTGTGACGCTTTCATGGGCGAGGGAGACGAGGTGATTGTCTCCGCGGTGGAGCATCACTCCAATATCGTGCCTTGGCAGTTGCAAGCAAGCAGGAAAGGCATCAAGTTGCGTGTGATACCTATCGATGATGAGGGAACGCTTCAGTTAGATGAGTTGGAGAAACTTTTCAATTCTCATACCCGCTTGGTGAGCGTGACGCATGTCAGCAATGTGTTGGGTACGGTCAATCCCGTGGCCGACATCATCAGGATGGCGCATGCCCATGGCGTGCCGGTATTGGTGGATGGCGCGCAGAGCACGCCCCATTTCCGTGTAGACATGCAGGCGTTGGATTGTGATTTCTTTGTCTTCAGTGGTCATAAGATATATGGACCCACGGGTGTTGGTGTGTTGTATGGCAAAGAGGAATGGCTGGAGAAACTGCCTCCCTATCAGGGCGGCGGCGAGATGATAAGCCATGTAAGTTTCGAGAAGACCACTTTCGAGCGGCCTCCTTTGAAGTTCGAGGCGGGCACACCCGATTATATAGCCACCTCAGGCTTGGCTAAGGCTTTGGACTATGTCACCTCCCTGGGCATGGACAATATAGAGGCCCACGAGCGTGACCTTACCCAGTATGCGCTTCAGCGGATGTCCCAGATAGAGGGCATGCATATTTATGGGCCGATGGGTGGAGAGCACGATGCCGTCATCAGCTTCCAGGTGGGGAATATCCATCACATGGATATGGGAACGTTGCTCGACAGGCTGGGCATAGCTATCCGTACGGGACACCATTGCGCCCAGCCCTTGATGGACCGCCTGGGCATCCTGGGTACGGCTCGTGCCAGCTTCGCCCTCTATAACACCCGTGAGGAGGTGGATAGCCTGGTGAATGCTATCCAGCGGGTGGCGAAGATGTTCTAGATGCCCGCCCGTTTGCATTTCCTTACGCTCCAGGCAAACCATCCCATGCAGACTGCCCGTAACCATAATGGGCTGTCCATGGGCAGTATTCCCAAGGCGAATGCCACTTGCGCCTCTATCATCAACCATGTCTGCTTACGGCTGATGGGTTTCTCCAATACACGGCTATAGTATTTCCGCAACCATTCCACGGGCTTTCCCGCGCTTTGTGCCAGCAGGCGCAGGTGGTTGCCGACGGTTTCTTTCATGTTGATAGCACGACTCTCGTTGGTAGTTAATATCAAGTTCTTTTCCATAGTTGCTTTGATTTTGTTGTTGTTTTGTTTATCTGCGACAAAATTAGTCCCCTTTTGTGCAATATATGTTCCATTTCCAAGTTTTTATGTTAAAAGTGAACCTTGAGAACAGCAGAGGTGTGTAGAGACGCAAGAATCTCTACATATAATTAAACAATAAAACCATGTCTTTAGAGAAACATTATTACGAGGGCAAGATTGAGGCGGGCTGTGATGAGGCTGGCCGTGGCTGCCTGGCCGGCAGTGTCTATGCCGCCGCCGTTATTTTGCCAGACGGCTATGACAACCCTTCGCTCAACGACAGCAAGCGACTTTCAGCGGCCAAGCGAATGCGCTTGCGAGACGAGATTGTCCGCGATGCCGTCGCCTGGGCAATAGGTGTGGTGACCCCGGAAGAGATAGACCAAATCAATATCTTGCGGGCCAGCATCCTCGCCATGCACCGTGCGCTGGACCAACTGCAGGTACGCCCCGAGGCCATTATCGTGGACGGTAATCGTTTCCTGCCTTACTGTGATTTGCCTTACGCCACTATCGTGAAAGGTGACGGAAAGTATCAGGCCATCGCCGCGGCCAGTATCCTGGCCAAGACCTATCGCGATGAGTATATGGAGCGATTGGCCGAGGAGTTCCCCCAATATGGCTGGCAGTCCAACAAAGGCTACCCTACGCCCCAGCATCGGGAGGCTATCCGCCAATATGGCGTTACGCCCTACCACCGCAAGAGTTTCGACCTTTTAGGCTCTCAAGAACTTTTCCTCGACTTCGCAGACGATGAGGCACGATAAGCTGGAACGGGAACTGGGCCTGCTCTTGCTGCTTACCGAGAACAGGCATTATGACGTGGAGACCCTTTGCCAACGCCTCTCCATCTCCCGCCGCATGTTTTACTATTACCTGGAGAGTTTCCGTGACTGGGGTTTCATCGTGGAGAAGTCGGGGCGGTGTTATAGCATCGACAGGGAGTCCCCTTACCTGAAACGCCTTTTTGAGACCATCAACTTCACGGAGGAGGAAGCGCTTACCTTGCTCTCCATATTAAATAAGGTGGGCGAGGAGAACGCCCTGGCTCAACGGGTGCGTTACAAGCTCAACCGCTTCTATGACTTCCACATCCTCGACAATCCGGCCCTGCGCGAGCAGGTGGCCCATTGTGTTTCCGTGCTCTATGATGCCATCAAGCGCGAGCGGGTGGTGAAGATCATGGGCTATGCCTCACCCCATAGCGACACGGTTTCCGATAGGGTGGTGGAGCCATTCCTCTTGCTCAACGATAACAATGACGTGCGCTGCTACGAGCTGTCCTCGGGCGAGAACAAGACCTTCAAGCTTTCCCGCATGCGGGATGTCGTCTTGCTAGACCTCTCATGGAGTTGTGAGTCCAAGCACAAGTGGGTGTTTACCGACATCTTCATGTTCAGCGGAGAGGAGCGGCTGCCCGTGGCGGTCAGGCTAGACCGATTGGCCTACCAGGTTTTTGTGGAGGAATATCCCCGTGCCGCCCATGCCGTCACCCCGGAAGACTCCGCCCACTATGTCCTCCGCACGGAAGTGGTGAGCTATCGGGGCATAGGCCGTTTCGTGCTTGGCCTCTATGACCACGTGGAGGTGTTGGGTGACGAGGGTTTCCAGGCTTATGTGCGGGAGACCTTGCGCCGCAACTATCAGCGCAGTCTCTTGCCGCCAGCCGTGGATTAAACGAAAAGAAGCCCCTTCGCCATTGCGGCGAGGGGCTTCAAGCGTTCAATTACTATTTAACGTGAGTTCGACGAAAACTTGTAGAGACGCAAAAATGCGTCTCTACAAGTTTTCGTCGAACTCACGATATATATATGTGTATGCCGGGCGCGAAGTGTGACCCGCCAAAACAAAGAAGGGCGGACATGCTTGCGCATGCCCGCCCTCGCGGTTCACTATCATTTAGTCACTCCCTATTCATTGGGGACGAAGTAGTCATAGCCATAGACCAGGGTGCCCGCGGACACCGTGTAGGCCACGCACACGAAGCAATAGCCGTCCTCATACATGCCGCTCTCGTAGCCGCCGGCGGTGACGAAGCTCTCGTCGCCCTGCCAGTAGCCAATGTCCTCTACGGAAACGGTGTAGCTGTTGCCGTCGGTCAGTCGCACGGACAGGGGTGTTTCCATCTTGGGCACACGGAAGAACTCATAGGGCCCGTTGGCATCCTCGCCTTGGATACCCATGAGATTGATTTTCATGGAGTAGCCCTCGCCGAAAAGGTCCTTGAAGCGGTAGAGCGTCTCGTCGGTGGTGCAAACCTGCAAGGTGGTAGGCGTGTTGGGTAACCCTATCGCGCTTCCGGAAACGGGCTGGGCGTTAAAGATATAGGTACCACTGACCACGTCCTCCCAAGCCAAGCCCGTGAAGGTAGTGGTGTATGCCTTCTTTTGGTTGCCGGAAACCGCCACGGCGGTGATGTAATAAGTGCCCATCATGTCGGTCAGGGTCACATCCACGTTAGACTGGCCTTCAATACCTTCTACCTGGGTACCGTTCTCCACCACGTAGTCATTGTAACCAGCCTCACCCATCTCAGAGATGTGGGCGTTATAGTCAGCTTCTGGCTCGGAGAGATAATAGACGGCCTCCGCCTTGTTGTTGGTGGCGAAGCGCAGGGTGATGTCGTTGTCCGCGTTGTAAGGCTGGGCGGGGGCGTATTGGTATACGATTACCGAGGGGCCTCCGTCGGTGCCGGGATTGGTGCCGTCGTCCTCGCTACAGGCCGTGAGCGCGAACGCCGCCACGCAGAGCGATAGCAAGCTTTCTATGTATTTCTTCATGTCTTTTGTGTTTTTAAAAGTGGGTTGATGTTACCATTTATACTCCGGAGAGTCCTGTGCGGGCTGCTGCGGCGCGGGGTTGTTGGTGCAGGCCGTGTTGTAGTTGGTCTCGCTCTGCACGATACAGAAGTTCATGGCCGATGGATAGTTGTTGCCCTCGGCACGGTCGGTAGCGTCCAAAGAGTTCCAGCGCATACCCTCCAGATGGTTGGTGCCGGCGTAACTACGAATGACAGCCTTGTTCAGTCGCTTGATATCCCAAAGGGAGAGGCCCTCGCCCCAGAACTCCACTCTCCTCTGCCACCATATCTCGTTCTGGAAGGCGGGGGTGGAGGTGTTGCCATAGGACTCGTTGTGCTCTCCGTAAACATAGTTGGGGTCACGCTGCTGGGCGAAGGCGGTCAGCAGCGCGATGCCCTCCGCCTCGCGGCCTGCCTGCATGCCCACGGCCTCGGCCTCGATGAGCTTCATCTCCTCCACGCGCATCAGGGGCACGGACTGCAGATAGCCCACGTATTGGCTCTGGTGACCTGCGTCGCCACCGGCCAGGCGGAACTTCACGCTCAGTCCGCCGAAGCCCAGTCCGCTGTCCTTGGCTGTGGAGATCATCTGCGCGGGATAGTCGCTGTATTCAGACAGCTTGGCCAGCTTCTCGTTGTCATCGGTCATCTCGTCCAGGCTGAAGTCCAGGAAGCACTTCTTGCGGCAGTCGGTGGCGGGGATGCTCTCATAGAGGTGGCGGTCCATGGCCTTTGGCGCGCCATAGCTGGAGGCGTAGCCGTAACCGTTGGCCAGCTCCAGTGACATCCAGGAGCCCCAAGAGGTATCAGCGTCGTTGACGGTCATTACCTGATCATCAGACTTATAGGTAAGTGACCACATCCATGCGCCATTAGGCGTATTGAAACCCGTCTCGGGGTCAGTGTACTGGTCTGCGCTCATCACGTTATATCCCTCCATGGCCTTCTTGGCATATTTCTCCGCGTTGGGCCAGTCTTCCATGGTGAGATAGGCGCGTGCCTTCAAGCCATAGACCACAGAGAGGTCAGGCTTGGAGTTGTCCGTGCGCTTGTATCCCTGCAGGTATTCCTCGGCCTTGTCCAGGTCGGCCAGGATGAGCGCCCACATCTCCTGGTTGGTCTTGCGGGGATTGTTGGTGCTGGCGGCTGCCGAGGTGTTCTCATCTATCCAGGGCACGGTCTCTGCCTCGGGGTCTTCACCATAGGTCTTGTTGGCGTAGAGGCGAGCCAGGTCCTCATACAGGGCGGCTCTCACGGCGTAGGCGATGCCCGCCCCGCTCTTTCTCTCCTCGCTGGGTTCTGTTCCCGCCATGGCGATGACGGTGTTGCAGTTCTTGATCCAGGCGTAGTACACTGTCCATGGCACCTGGCATATCGCATAGCTGGGACCCAGTGCCTGTTCATACAAGTACCAGGTAGAGAACCAGTCGGTGGAGGTGCCGTTGCTCACCATGTCTTGCCCCATCACGTCGTGCATGATGAACATGGAGGGCATGCCGAAATCAAAGGCATATTCCGCCGGGTCGTTGTTGTAGTTGCTCTGGCCGTTGAGCGAGGTGGTGATACCATTCACGAAGTTGTCAAAGGAGCCAGGTGCCGAGCCAGCCTGCCCGTTGGTGACGTTGCCGTTTTGTGGCTCATATTCCTCTACGCAGCTCGTGGGGAGCGTAAGCGCTCCTATTATCAAAGCGGCTGCTAATGCTATTTTCTTCATGTTCTTTTGTTTCCTTTTATGGTTTAGAAAGTTACTTGTACACCTGCGGAGATATTGCGGATGGGCGAGTAGACATTGTTCATGGATGTTTGGCCCTCATAGGAGTAGCGGGGGTCAAGACCCTTGCGGGCAGACCAGAAGCAGAGATTCTCGCCGGCCACGTAGACGCGGATGCTGGCAATGTTGTCTATCAGGTTCTTGGGCAATGTGTAGCCCACGGTGAAAGACTGGAAGTTCAGGTAGCTGGCGTTGGCGAACCAGCGGGTGGACATGGACGAGGTGTATTGGTCGCCCGCCTGGAAGCGGGGGATGTTGCTGGAGGTGTTATTGGGTGTCCACGACTTGAGCACGTCCTTGTGGAAGTTCTGTCCGCCATTGCCGTTCGTGCCCATGGGGGTCATCAGCTGCTGGTAGCGCATGTCATACACCTTGCCGCCTATCTGGTAGTCGAAGCTGGCCGACGCGTCGAAGCTGCCGATGCGCAGGGTGGTGCTGAAGCCGCCATAGAAGTCGGGCATGGTGCTCTCCTGCTTGTAGCGGGTGGCCTCCTGGAAGTTGGTGGTGGTATAGGAGTGCTTCTGGCCGGGAGTGGCGTTGGCGTTGGTGGGCATGTCCTCGTCCACCCAGTAGAGAGCCTCTCCCCGCTCGTTCACGCCGGCGTACTCGGCGATGAAGGGCGTGTAGAGTTCGCCGCCCACCTCAAACCATTGCTGGTAAGTATAGCCGCTTGTGCTCTCGGTGAAGCCACCCTTGCCCATGGTCTTGCTCTCGGGCAATTTCAGTATCTCGCTCTTGTTGTGGGCGATGTTGGCGGAGATGTCCCAGTCCACCAGCTTGCTGCGGATGATGGAGCCGTTCAGCACCAACTCCACGCCCTGGTTGCGGATGTCACCCATGTTGCCATAGTAGCCGCGCGTGCCGATGGACTCTGGCACGGAGAGCCAGAACAGCAGGTCTGTGGTCTTCTTGTTGTAGTACTCCAGGCTACCGCTCAGTCGGCTGTTCCAGAAGCTGAACTCCACGCCCACGTTGAAATTCGTGGTCGTTTCCCAGGTGATATCCGGATTGCCCATGCGGGCGAAGGTGGGAGACATGTGGGTGTCGTCACTCTTGTTCAGCGTGTAGAGGTCCACGTAGGCGAAATCGCCTATGTTGTCGTTTCCCTGCTGGCCTATGGAGGCCTTCAGCTTCAGTTGGTCTATCCAGGTGATGTCCCTCATGAACTTCTCCTTGGAGATGATCCAGGCCGCGCCCACAGACCAGAAGTCGCCCCAGCGGTTTTCCTTGGCGAAACGTGAGGAAGCGTCACGGCGATAGGAAGCACTGGCGAAGTACTTGTTGTCGTAATTGTATTGCGCGCTGCCGAAGTAACCCTCCACGTTATACTTGTTGGTGTAAGAGCTCATGGCCTGCATGGTGGCAAAAGCGTTCAACTCCAATATATAGGGAGAGAATCCGCCATACATCTGTGCGCCCAGATATTGAGTGTCTTGCTTGTACCACTCGTGGCCCAGCAACACGTTCACGTTGTGTTTGCCGAAGTCCTTGAAGAAGGTCAGCGTCTGCGTGTGGTTCTGCCGCCAGTTGGTGGTGGAGGTTTTGGACAGCGTGCCGCCCGTTCCGGCGGAAGGGCCTTCCAGCATGTTGCCGTAATAGAGGGTGTTGGTCTGGCCGAAGATGATGGTGCTGGTGATGTTGGCCTTCAGGAAGTCGGTGATGGTGAAATCGGCGATGAAAGAGCCGTTCAGTTGGTCACCGCTGGTGCCGCTCTTGTTGTAGCGATTGGCTGCCAAGGGGTTTCCGGAAGCCAGGAAGGGGCGGGTACCTATGCCGGGATAGTAATTGGGGTTGACACCGTAGTCATACATGTCGTTGCCGTTCTCGCTCTGCTTGATGCTCACGTTCCCTTCCGCGTCCATCACGCGCACGAAAGCGGGATAGATGGGAGCCATCATGCTGGTGAAGTACATGATGTTGGCCGCGCCCGCGCTGCCGTCCAGGTTGGGGTTGCTCTTTTGCCTGGAGTGGTTGTAGTTCACGTTGGCGCCCACCTTCAACCATTTCGTCAACTGCTGCTCTGCTCTCAAACGGGCGGTGATACGCTCATAGCCGGAATAGTCTATCACGCCGTCCTCGTTCAGGTAACCCAGGCTGGCGTAGAAGTTGCCTTTCTCGGTACCGCCGTTCACGCTCACGTTGTATTCCTGCCTCAAGGCGTTCTTGTAGGCCAGGTCTGTCCAGTCGTCTGGCGTCAGGTAATAGGTAGTGCCGTTATAGTCGTATGCCCTGCCCAATGTGGCATTGGGATTGAGTTTTCCGTCCATGCCGATGAGGTTTTGTCCCTCGGGCACGGTGAACACGTTGTACACCAGCTGGTTTAGCATGGTGTTGTTGGCGTTGAGGTTCGCGTCTGCCGCGCTCTGCCCCAGTCCATAGAAGTTGCGGTTGTAGAGTCCCATGTAGTAGGCCTCGTAATACTGCCCTGGGTCGGTGATGACATCGTAATCTTGGATGGCGCGGGAGTTGGAGCCCCATTTCGCGTCAAATTTCACCTCGGCTTTGTGCGCGCTGCCCTTCTTGGTGGTGATGATGATCACGCCAGCTGCGCCACGTGCGCCATAAAGAGCCGCGGAAGCTGCGTCTTTCAATACGGAGATGGACTCGATATCGCTTTGCGCGATGTTCGAGAGGCTGGAGTTATAGGGTGCGCCGTCCACGATAATCAAGGGGTCTGTGCCAGCGTACATGGAGGCTACGCCACGAATGTTCATGCTACCCTGGTTGGCACCAGGAGCGCCAGAGCCACCGCGCAACTGCAATCCGGGCACGGAGCCCACCAATGCGTCTGCCACGTTGGTGGTCACTCGCTTGCTGAGTTCCTCTGAGCCCACTACCGCTGCGGAACCCGTGAAGGAGGCTTTCGTCTGTGTTCCAAAAGCTACGACCATCACCTCGTCCAGCGACTTGCTGTCTGACTCCAGGATAATCCTCATGTTTTGGCTAGCCTTTACCCTTTTGGATACCATGCCAATGTAAGACACTTCCAAGTGGGAATTGGCTGGCACTGAAATAGAGAATTTTCCGTCCACGTCGGTAACGGTGCCCGTTTTCGTGCCTTCCACACGGATGGATGCGCCAATCACTGGCTCGCCATCGTCAGCAGAGGTCACGGTTCCATTGACTTGTGTCTGTGCCAAGGCTACTCCCATGCTCAGGAACAGCCCGGCGATAAACATCATGAGTCTTTTTTCCATAAATCTCTCTCTTTTTACTGAAAAATAATTGTTAATAAACGTTTATACCTTTTCCCCAATCGCGCGGATTAGGGATGATAGGAAATCGGTACTTTACCCCGCCGATTTTGATGAAATCACATTGAAAAAGTCCCGGTTATCGGGATTCAGGATGCGGTATGGAAAGGGGAAGCTAACAATTTGAAAGGGACATATGTTTTGTGCACGGCAAACGCGTATCCGTTACCGCAAGGCAGACCAACAGCCAATTACTCTCCATATTGAGCCTAAGGCAAGATTCGACAAATCATACAATAATAATCCGCCATTTGACGCGATAGATTTCCGCCATTTCCTACAATGAAAATCCGCCAAATAGTACAATTGCATCTCGTCAATTTTGTATAATCCCAAATCGCATTAGACCGCCCCAGGTTCTTTTCCCTTTCTTGTGGGATACTCTTTGGACATCTCCGCACCTTCCACGAACGAGGCATATCACCATCATTAACAAACGCCCCTGAGGCTTGCGGATGGCTGTCTTATACTGACATAGGTAGACACATTTATAAGTAATAACTAAATGTGTCTACCTATGTCAGTATAAGACAACTGGGCACTTGGCATAGTGGTCAACTAATCACTCCCAAGGGCCCCACCTCGTCACTCCGAAAGATGAAGGAGCTATGGTTCATGCTCCCTCACGTGGTGCCACTTCATGATTTATTCCCCGAAAAAAATCGGGGAATAAGTTGCTTAATCTCCGAAAATGGACTATATTCGCGTAAAAAACAGGATGATTTACCTTCACGACTATGACCATTGGTGGGAATTCCGCTATGACTCCGCACGGCTTCTCCCCTTGCTCGGCTCTGTCAGGGCCAAGCAGGGGAAAGTATTGGGCGGCATGTCCGCCATGGGGTTCTCGATTCGGGAAGAGGCCCAACTGCAGACGTTGTCCTCGGAGCTGGTACATTCCTGGAGCATTGAGGGGGAGAAACTGGACATGATGGAGGTACGCTCTTCCATCGCGCGACGCTTGGGCATGGAAGTGGCGGGGCTTCCACCTTCCACCCGCTACGTGGAAGGCGTGGTCGAGATGTTGCTGGACGCTACTCACCATTATGCAGACCCCCTCACGGAAGCGCGCCTTTTCGGTTGGCACAACACGCTTTTCCCCACGGGCATGAGCGGACTTTATCGCATAGAGGTGGGTAAGTATCGGACGGGGGAGATGCAAGTGGTCTCGGGTGCCATGGGACATGAGCGCGTACATTATCAAGCTCCTTCCCCCGACCGTATTCCCGGTGAGATGAGGCGTTTCCTGGATTGGGTCAACGCACCCGCCCGGACAGACCCTGTGCTGAAGTCAGCCATCGCTCATTTGTGGTTTGTCACCATTCACCCTTTTGACGACGGGAACGGGCGTATTACCCGTGCCATTACCGACATGCTGTTGGCCCGCGCCGAGGACAATCCTCACCGCTTTTACAGCATGTCCATGGTCATCAAGCAGCGCCAACGTGAATACTACGATGTCCTGGAGCGGACACAAAGGGGCGATGGGGATATCACGGAGTGGCTGACATGGTTCTTGCTCACGCTAGACAAGGCGTTGGATGCCGTGGAGGGCACTTGCTCCCGGGTCAGGCAGAAGTCCCTGTTCTGGGAGCGGCATCGGGACAAGGTTTTCAATGAGCGGCAACGGAAGCTCATCAACCTGCTGCAAGAGGACTTCTACGGTAAACTTACCACTGGTAAATGGGCCAAGATAGCGAAATGTTCTCCAGATACCGCATTGAATGACATCAAGGACTTGGTCGCCAAGGGCATACTTGTCAAGGGAGAAGGAGGCGGAAGGAGCACCCACTACCTGCTGGCGGAACAGTCATAAGTTGTTAGAAAACCTCTCGCAAACCATTTGCTCTCTGCTTGCGGTCGACGTGCTACAGCGCATCGCTACATTACCGGGTGTGGATATTCGTGTCAACAACTCCCTTCTACCAACACAACTGTTTGCCATCATTCTCGCAAATAACTTTTCACCCCGATTCTGTAGCGGCGCGCTGTAGCACGCCGTTATCCGTCCCGTGAGGCAAAACACAAACAACAGCCACTTGCCCTCTATTCGTAACCGACACGCCATAGAGTTGGTTGAGAAACACGCAAGCCTTACGCGCGCGTACATTATTATAACGCGAGTTCGACGAATTCCACTTTATGTGCGCAGCCCTGTTATTGCCAAACTGTAGAGACGCATTCTTGCGTCTCAGCCAGCTGCCAAGTCTTCGCGACAGGCGATTTTATTCGGCAATCTTGCTTGCTGAGACGCAAGAATGCGTCTCTACAAGTTTTCGTCGAACTCACGATATTATATATAATGTATAGGACAGGAAAACGCCCAAGCGGCAGGATGTCGCTTGGGCGTTATATCGCTAGTCGCTATGTTCCTCTAGGGAGGATTAATAGCCGGGGTTCTGCTCCAGGTTGTCGTTCAGCTGGCGCTCGTAAGCGGGGATGGGCAACAGCCAGTGGTCGTCATCGGCGGGCATCTCCTTCTGGGTGTTGCTCGTGCCCTCAGGCACGATACCTTCGCCAGGGTAAACAGCCGGGCGGCCACTGAAGCCGATGTGCCAACGCTTCATGCAGCTGTAGCGCAAGCCCTCGCCCACGGTTTCCTTGAACCACTCGTCCTGGATGTTCTCCATGGTGGCGGCGGTGGGAGTGGCACCACGCTTGGTCTGCAGCTCGTTAAGCGCCTGGGCCGCGGTGGTGGGGTCGTTTGCCTGCAGGGAAGCCTCGGCCAGGATAAGATACATCTCACCAATCATGAAGGGCTTCACGTGCTGGCGGCCATTGGGCACGATGGAGTTGTTCAAGCCCGCGTTGGGATCGCCATAGTACTTGACGAATATGGGTATACCCGTGGCCAGACTATTGCCATAACGGAAATAATTATCGAAATCAAACCATTGCGCCAAGCGCCGGTCGGTGCTCTCATACAAAGCCAAGAGCTTTCCGGAAGGCATATAGTAAGGAGCCAGGTAAAAGCCGGTTGGCACGTAGGGATAGGAAGAGCCATTGATGTAGGCGCTATTAGTGCCGGAGCCATTCTCCGCCAACGAAGCCTCCATCTGGAAGATAGGCTCAGTGCCCTCGTCGTAAACGTACTCATATTCCATGGCCTCTTCGCTGTTGGCCAGGGCATACTTATGACCCAACAGCGATTTGGCATACTGGGCGGCCATGGGATAGTCGTGGGTGTCGAGGTAGTAACGGGCATAGAGCGCATACACCGTGTTAACATTCACATTCGGGCTGCCGGGCTGGGTGTCGTTGAGTGTCAGGTAGCACTGGTAGTAAGGATTAGATGCCGATGTCACGATACCAGCGTTAATCAGTTCCACTGTGACTGTGGTGAGCTTCGTGAAATATGTGTTAGCGGCATCCAAGTCTTTCTTGATCTGGTCATAGACCTGCTGCACGGTGGCGCGGGCGGGCTTCTCCTCCTGGTCATACTTCAGCACCAGGGGCACGCAGAGATCCGTGGCGGCCGTGCTGGGTTCGTAGTCCTTGGCGAAGAGGCGAGCCAGCTGCATGTAGGTGTAAGCACGGAAGAAGTGAGCCACGCCCAGGGCGCGGATGGCGTAAGCGTCTACGGAGGCGAAGTCCGCGTCATCAGCCATGAAAGCGGCCTCCTGCTCCTTCACGTAACCGTCGTTGATAAGGTTGTTGTAGTCCACCATGTAGCCATAGTAGCCCGACCAGATGCTCTCCACGTCCTGGTCGCTGGCGGTGAAGCTGGCGTCCGTGCGGTGCACGGGGCCATAGAAGTTACCGGAGTTCACGGTCTCGTTGAAGCCGTCGCAGATCAAGTCGGGCACCAGGGAGTACACACCATACTGCGTGGCGCGGAAGGCGGAGTAGAGTCCGTTCTCGAACTGCTGGATGTTGGTGCCGTTGATCACCGCCTCCTCGTTGTTATCGAAGCCGATGTCCGTGGTGGGCATCTCCTCGAGGTCGCAGGAGGTGAAAGCCATCAGCGACACCCCTGCCAAAAGGGATAATAACTTATATTGTTTCATTGTCTTCGTTTATGTCTTCGTTTATGATGTTAAGGGGTTAGAATGTGAGCTCCAGGCCGAAGAGGTACTGCTTGCTGTTGCCGGCGATACCGTAGGTCAGGTTGCTGTCCACCTCGGGGTCGATACCGCCATAGGAGGTCACGGTCAGCAGGTTGCGGCCGGTGAAGGTAATCTTCACGTTCTGCAGCACGTTTTGGAAGTTCAGCCACTGCTTGGGCAGCTCATAACCGATTTGCAGGTTCTTCAGGCGCAGGAAGGAGGCGTTCTCCAGCAAGTGGGTGTCAAACTGCATCACGTAGCCCTGGCTCCAGTCGGGGAACGCCGCGTTGGGATTCTCGGGAGTCCAGTAGTTCAACACGTCCTTGCTCTGATTGTAGTCCAGTCCACCCTGCATGGGGTTGTTGTAGAAATAAGCATCGTTGTTCACCATGTATTTGCCGATGACGTAGGAGAAGTCGGCCTGCAGGGTCAGGCCCTTCCATCCACCGGAGAGGCTGAAACCACCATTGATGGGGGCGTAGCGCTTCTTGCCCGTGTTCTGGGTGAGGGCTGCCTCGTCATATTTCTTGGTGGTCTCCACGCAGGTCTTGTCATCCACGTTCTCGCCAGCCTTGTACCACATGGGCGCTCCGTCCTCGGGATCCACGCCGGCGTAGATGGGCATGTAGTAGCTGACGGGGTCACCCACCACGTAAGCCACTAGGGTGTTGGCAACCACCCAACGGTCGCGGCCGTCAAACAGCTCCGTGATCTTCTGCGAGTTGTAGTTGAAGTTGGTGCTGAAACGCAGGAAGTAATCCTTGTGCTTCAAGATGTCCACGCCCAGGTTGATGTCGATACCCTGGTTCTCCATGCCACCCACGTTGCGGTAGAGCGAGGAGAAGCCCGTGGTATAGGGATAGGGCACGGCCATCAGCATGTCCTTGGTTTGACGGTTGTAGTACTGGATCTCGAAATCAATCATGTCGAGCACGCGGCCAGAGAGTCCCACGGTGAAGAGCTGCTGCTTTTCCCAGGTGAGGTCGTCGTTCAAGGCCTGCGTCATGTGCAGGGCGGGATTGTCGCCGTAGCTGGTGTTGATACCATACATCCTCAACCAGGTATAGTCACCGATGGAGGCGTTACCCTGGGTACCGTAGCTCACCTTCAGCGAGAGGTCGTCCAGCCACTTCACGTCCTTGAGGAACTTCTCTTTCTTGGCCTTCCACATGGCACCGGCAGCCCAGAACGTACCCCAGCGATTGTCCTTGCTGAAGCGGGAGCTACCATCGGTACGCAGCGAGAAGTCCACGAAGTATTTCTCTGCCCAGTCGTAATCGATACGGCCGAAGAAAGAGAGGAACTTGCTGGCGGTAGCGTCCTCTGTCATGGCGTAGGACGCCTGCGTACCGTTCTGCAGGTTCATCAGGCGGTCATCATACTGACCAGAAGAGGAGGCGGAGAAGTAGTCGTAGTTACTGTCCGTGCCCTCCTGGCCCAGCAACACCGTGAAATGGTTGTCCTCAGCGATGCTGAAGCGGTACTCGGCGGTGTTGGTGATGGTGTGCGTATACTGGTAAGCGGAAGCCTTGAGCCTTGATCCAGAACCGCCGTACAGATCGGATGACGGGAAAGCGTTGGCGTTACGACGGGTGAAAATCATGTCGGTACCGATACGCGAGGTGATGGTCAGGCCCTTGATGGGGGTCAGCGACACGAAGAAGTTGCCGTTCATGAAGTAACGGGAGTACGTGTCGGGTCTGCTGTCGGCCATATACTGGGGGTCATACATTCCGAAAGGAAAGTAGTGCAAGGGCTCGCCCGTCTCGGGGTCGTGGCTGGGGTAGAGGGGGTTCAGCAAGTAAGACAGACCACCAGCCATATAGTTGGAAGGACCGCTGGAGTTACCCCAGTTCGCATTTTGCTCGTTCTTGTCGTAAGACAGGTTGAGGTTGATGCCGAACTTCAGCCAGTCCTTGGGGCGGCCGTTCAGGTTGGTGCGCACGGTGTAACGGTCATACACGTTGCCGATGGAGGTACCTCTCTGGTGGAACTGTGAGGCACTCACCATGTAGGACATCCTGTCGCTACCGCCCTCGAAGGTGATGTCGTTCTGGGTCTGCGGATTGTTGAACTGCTGGAAGATCTCGTACCACTTGGTGTTGTAGCGGTAGCCCTTGTCATCGTAAGTCTCCTTCAAGTAAGCGGCACCATCGCCACCCATGTAGTAATCTGCGAAACCGGAGTCGAGCCAGAAGTTGTACAGCTCATCACCGCTCATCATGTTCTCGTAAAGACCTTTGTCGGCCAAGGTAGACCAACCATACTGGGTACGGAAGGTGACAGTGGCCTTGCTGTTATAGGAACCGCCCTTTGTGGTCACGTAGATGACACCATTGGCGGCGCGGGAACCGTAGATGGAGGTAGCGGAAGCATCCTTCAACACGGACACGCTCTGAATGTCGTTCGGGTTCATGGCCATCAGCGTGCGGCTGGTGGAGGGGATACCGTCTATCACGTACAATGGCTCGGAGCTGGAGCCCAATGAGCCTACGCCATGAAGGGTGATGGAGGTGGCGTTGTCGCCAGCCACACCGCTGGAAGACAAAACGGACAAACCGGCCACCTGACCTTGCAAGGCATCGAGCACGGAAGCGGAAGGAGCGTTCTTCAACTTGTCGGAGCCTACCGTGGAGACGGAACCTATCACGGTACCCACCTTACGGCCTGTACCATAACCCACCACCACGAGGTCTTCCAAGGTCTGTGAGTCGGCGGCCAGTTCGATTCGCATACCGGGCTTCGCGCTGACGGTCTGCGTCTGCATGCCCAGGTAGCTTATCACCAGTTTCTTGCCCGCTGGCACTGAAATAGAGAAGTTACCGTTGATGTCTGTCACGGTACCTGTTTTCGTGCCCTCCACCAGGACGGATGCGCCAATCACTGGCTCGCCATCGTCAGCAGAGGTCACGGTTCCATTGACTTGTGTCTGTGCCAAGGCTACTCCCATGCTCAGGAACAACCCAGCGATAAACATCATGAGTCTTTTTTCCATAAATCTCTCTCTTTTTAAATCTCTGAAAATAATTGTTAATAACTCTTCCACACTTTACCCTAATCGCGCGGATTAGGGATTCCTTTATTCACTTTCGCGCGGGTAAGTTCACTTCCGTGCGGTTTATTTCGTTTTCCTGCGGTAGCTGCTCTATATAACACTTGGCAAGTCTTAATAGCGCTTTCATAACACCTCCTATTTACCATGAATTCAACGAGAAATTGTAGAGACGCATTCTTGCGTCTCGGCAAACCGCCAGTCCTTCGCAAGTGGCGATTTTATTCAGCCATCTTGCCTGCTGAGACGCAAGAATGCGTCTCTACACTTTGACAATAATAGATTATATGAATATCCTCAATTCCCCCAACAGGAAATAAGAAGCATTTTTATGGTAAGCTTCCGCCTTCAAAGTATCCTTGCTTCTATGGCCAAGTATTATTGGATACTTCACTATTTATCCTTGCTTCTATCGCGGTTGAAGCATAGTTTCATTTGCAAGGGAGTAATTGGGCAAAATGCGGATATTCATTATAGATTATGCGCGCAAGATGAGATTCGTCGAACTCACGTTATTTACCGTATTGGCGTTGACGCAAAGAGAATGTAAAAATCATTTTGTCGCTCAGTTGGGCGATTGCCCTTACGCTTATCAGTTTAAAAGCCCCTTTCCTTATCATTTTTATTCTATTTCATGGTTCTATCTTCTAAATCATCGCATATTTATGCAATATCACCGAAAAATCGTTTGTTTATTTTAGCAAAAATGCAATTTCTTTATAATAAATTTGGTGTATTCGCAAATAATACTTAATTTTGCCGCCGTAAATGCTGATTGGGTTTTAATTTTTTATTAGAATTCATCCCTAATCCGCGCGATTGGGGAAAAGGTATAAACGTTTATTAACAATTATTTTTCAGTAAAAAGAGAGAGATTTATGGAAAAAAGACTCATGATGTTTATCGCCGGGCTGTTCCTGAGCATGGGAGTAGCCTTGGCACAGACACAAGTCAATGGAACCGTGACCTCTGCTGACGATGGCGAGCCAGTGATTGGCGCATCCGTCCTGGTGGAGGGCACAAAGACAGGTACCGTGACTGACATCAACGGTAACTTCCAGCTGAGCGCACCCGCCGGCAGCACGCTCGTGGTGAGCTACCTCGGCATGGAAAGCCAAAAGGTAAAAGCCGGCAACAACCTGAGCATCGCCTTGCATTCCGACAGCAGGAGCTTGGACGAAGTAATCGTGACAGGTTATGGTACTTTCAAGAAATCATCGTTTACCGGTGCGGCCAGCACGATGGACGCCACCAAGTTGGAGGACTTGCCCGTAGTCTCATTGACGGATAAGTTGGCGGGAAGCATTCCTGGTGTGCAGGTGACCTCCTCTTCAAGTTCTCCTGGTGCCGTGGCCAGCATCCGCATCAGAGGTATGGGCTCCATCAACGCAGGCAACGACCCCTTGTTCGTGATAGACGGAACGCCCGTCAACTCGGGTAACATCAGCGAACTGGGATCAAGCTATAATGACGCAGGAACGGACATTCTCGCTTCCATCAACTCCAACGACATAGAGTCCATGACCGTCATCAAGGACGCGGCGGCCGCTTCCCTCTATGGTTCTCGCGCCGCCAATGGTGTTATCGTGATTACCACCAAGAGTGGAAAGGCAGGAAAGACCCACGTAGATTTCAGGAGCGATTGGGGCTTCTCTGACATGGCCGTAGATTATCGTCCCACGCTGAACGGAGCAGACCGCAGAGAACTGCTGTCTTTGGGATTGAAAAACTATGCCTTGGACAATGGCTACAGCACTGAAGACGCAGTGGCTTTCGCCGACAGCAACATAGACAGTTTTGCGGCCATGCCCACAGGTGGCTATACGGACTGGAAGGACTTGCTCTTCAAGACGGGCAACCACGCCAACTACCAAGTAAGCCTCTCGGGAGGTAGCGACAAGACTCGCTTCTACACCTCTTTGGCCTACACCAAGCAGGAGGGCATCGTGGCCAACCAGGGATTGGAAAGATTTACCGGCAACGCCAACATCACCCACTCTTGGGGCAGATTCACGTTGCGCTTTACCTCCCTGCTTTCCAAGATGAACCAAGACATGGCCAATGAGGGAACCTCTTATGATGGTGCGCTGCTCAACTATACCATGGCGCAAAACCCATCTTCCACTCCCTATGATGAGGATGGCAACTTACTGGGAGGATGCGGCCTCTTCGGGGTGAATCCCCTGTTCGAGCAGCAACACAGCAAGGACAGGAACGTATTGAAGAGGGCGTTCAACACCTTGCAAGTGACCTACAACATCTGGGACAAGCTGAACCTGAGCGAGAAAATAGCCTACGACTTCACCGAGGGACAAGAGGACGTGCTCTGGGACAGGTACTCCAACAACGGAGGACCTGGAGGTGTCATGCAACGCGTAAAGAACGGTTACAACACCTTGAACACCCAAACGCAGCTCTCCTACATCAACGACTTCGGCCTGCACCATGTAGACGCCTTGCTGGGCTTCGAGACCGAGGAGTACAACTACAGCTTCAACTACCTGACGGGACAAGACTATCCCGGCAACCAGTATGAGCTGAGCCTGGCTGGAAGCACGAGCGCGCAGTCTGACAAGGTGACCACGAAGATGACCTCTTTCCTGGGGCGTGTGGACTACAACTACGCCGACAAATACTATGTAGGCGCAAGCTACCGCATGGACGGCAGCTCCCGCTTGGCCCGCGACAACCGCTGGGGAAGTTTCTGGTCTGTATCCGCCGCATGGCGTTTCGCCGCGGAGAAGTTCATGAGCTCCGTTTCTGATGTCATCACGGACGGTAAGGTGCGCGTGTCATACGGCATAAACGGCACCCAGCCTTCTGATGCCTATGCCTACATGAACCTGTTCAACTATGGTATCGGCATCAATTACGGAGGAATCGCGGGAGGAGCTGTCACCTCTATCGGAAATCCCGACCTGAAATGGGAAAAGAACAAAAGTTTCAACATTGGCTTGGACATGACATTCTTCAACCGCCTCTCGCTGACCTTCGATTACTATAACCGAACCACGTCAGACCTGATTTATGACATGCCCATGTCTGCCGTGCCAGGCTTCGTGCAAGATGAGACGCCCAGCGTGCCCTACAATATCGGCTCGTTGGTGAACAAGGGATTTGAGCTGACTTTGACTTCCACCAACTTCCGCACCAAGGATTTTGACTGGACCACCTCCTTGAACCTGGCGCACAACAGCAACAAGGTAGACAAGCTCACCGGCACGGAGAACGAGGTCATCAGCGGCATCTTGATACATCGCGTGGGAGAGCCATACTATTCCTACTATATGTATGAGTACGCAGGCGTGGATCGCGAGACGGGCGCAGAGCTTTACTACATCAACGACGGCACGGAGAACGCCCGAAAGACCACGAGCGACGTGAGCAAAGCCAACCGCGTCATCGTGGGCAACCACGAGGCAACCATCGAGGGAGGCCTCACCAACACGTTGCGCTGGAAGTTCATCGACCTGGGCTTCACGTTCACGTTCTCATTGGGAGGCGACGCGGTGGATTACGCCACCTGGCAGCACAGCAATGGCGACAACTACCTGTACCAAGGAGCCGTGCCCAGCTACTACAAGACGGCAGACACCTGGACTCCCGAGAACAAAGATGCCAAGTTGCCAAAATTCCAATATGGCAACACGGGCCAGATGTCCTCGCGCTGGTTGATGCCCACGGACTACCTTCGCCTGAAGACGTTCACCCTGGGCTTCTCCGTTCCCACACGCTATCTGCAAACCGTCGGCTTAAGCAAGGCCAGGATTTACTTCTCCGCCTCCAATTTGCTGACCTGGAAGTCTGATGACTTGCTGGTAGATCCTGAGATGCCTGTAAGCGGAGTATGTACGCTAGAGACACCCGCCTTGAGAACATTGACTTTTGGTGTGGAAATAGGTTTTTAATCAAATAAAGAACGAGATATGAAAATGAATATATTCAATTCCTTGTATAAGACAGCTTTCGCTCTGGCCATGGCTGCCAGTCTTACCGCTTGCGGCAATGATTGGCTGGACGAATTTCCCGCTAGCGGCGTAGACCAGGAGCAAGCCATCACTTCCTCGGAGTCGCTGGGCACCGCCCGCGTGGGCTTGTATGCCGCATTGAAAGGCAACTCCACTAACGTGGATTATTATGCTCGCACGTTCTTTGTCTATGGCGACGTGCGTGGAGAGGACATACAGTACAACCCCGTGACGGGCAGCAACCGCGGCTCCATGTACTATTACCAGACTTACTCCACCGCCAGCAACTTTAGCAGGGACTTCACCCCGTGGCAATCTCCTTATATGGTAATCAGCCGCGCCAACCTGATGCTGGATGCCATAGAGCAGGGACGCATCTCCGACCAAGCGGAGAACGAAGCTCTGGTAGCCCAATATGAAGCGGAGGCATTGACGCTGCGTGCGCTTGCCTTGTTCGACATGGTGCGTGTCTACGGCAAGCCATATACCATGGACAATGGAGCGTCGCTGGGCGTGCCCGCCCCTTCCTCCTCGGTAGAAAGCACCGCCAAATTACCCCGCAACACCGTGGCGGAGTGCTACACGCAGATTCTCAGCGACCTGACCGCTGCCATCAATTCCAACGCCCTGCCCACGGAGGGAGAGGCTGGATACGTAAACGTGTGGGTGGCCAAGGGCATCCTCTCTCGTGTCTACCTGACCATGGGCAACTGGGGAGAGGCCTTGAACGTAGCGAAAGACATCATCGACAATTCTGGTTATACGCTATGGACCCGTGACCAGTATGTAGACGCTTGGAACAAGACCAACGCCAGCCACGGCAACGAGATGATTTTCGAGCTCGCCATTACCGGCAGTACCGACTGGACCGACCGTGAAGGCATCGCCTATCTATACGCAGAGAATGGCGGTGACTATCCTGGCTATGGTGACCTGGTAGCCTCTCAGGCTTTTGTCAACATGTTGACTTCCGACCCGCAAGACATAAGAAATGACATCTTCGTGGAGTCCAAGAATGACGATGACATCGCCAAATATGGCACCAATAAGGTATTCTTGCAGAAGATGCCCGCCACGAATGGTGATGTACGTTACAGCAACATCCCCATGATGCGCCTCTCCGAGATTTACCTCACCGCCGCTGAGGCCGCATTTAATGACAAAGAACCTGGTGCGGCCGCCAATTACCTGAACGAGGTTATCAGCCATCGTACGACAGATGCCTCCAAGTTGGTGACATCCGCCACCATCACTGCCGACCGCATCTACATAGAGCGTCGCAAAGAATTGGTGGGCGAGGGACATCGCTACTTTGACGCTTTACGCCGGGGCGAGACCATCACCCGCTATACAAACGAGAGCGACAGGGGTTGGCATGACATCTTGACAGAGAGCGCGAGAAGTTATGATCGCACGTCGTTGAAGTCAATTAATCCCATCCCACAATTTGAGATGAACGCCAATAAGCAAATGGTGCAGAATGAAGGTTATGGAGACTAACCGACGTTCTTGACAGTTATGATAGTGAACGGGGGCGGGCGTGAAACTTCACGCCCGCCCTTATCGATTAGGTTTCGCTTTTCTCCCAAGGGCATCCGCTCTTGGGAGTTTTGTTTTCCCTATACCATATTAATATACGCGCGCGTAGGGAGTGCGTGTTCCCAACCAATTGTGTAGCGACGCGCTGTAGCACGTCGACCGCAAGCAGCGAGCAAGTGAGAGTCGCTCGTGTTTTGCCTCACGGGATGGATAACGGCGTGCTACAGCGCAGAGTTGCTGCGCATCGGCCACGAGCAGAGAACGACACCTTCCAGAGTAACGAAACGGGGCTTTTGAAGTGCTCAGTTGACACTATGCCAAGTGCTCAGTTGTTCACTTGACGAGTGGTCAGTTGTTCACTTCGGGGGTGTTCAGTTAATCACTTGGGAAGCCCTTTCCCGACAGCCATCCGCGAGCCTATGGGTCGCTTGTCAATGATGGAGATATGCCTCGTTCGTTGAAAGTGCGGAGATGGCCGGGAATGGTCAGTCTTTCAAGCAACCAACGGGCACCACCAACACCCCATCTTGCCGCCGGAAAGCATACTTGCCGGTTCCCGTCAGCACCATGAGGAAAGATGGGGCTTTCATCTTGGTGACATCGATTTTATTGGCGAGCCGCAAAAGGGTCTTAACCCCTTCCTCTATCAGTCTGTCGCCACCCAGCTTGATTTCGACAAGCCCATAAGAGCCATTGCGCAAATGTACCACCGCGTCGCACTCCAATCCGTTCTTGTCACGGTAATGATATACATTGCCGTTCAAGGACTCCGCATAGGTGCGCAGGTCCCTGACGCACATCGTCTCAAACAACAAGCCGAATGTGTTCAGGTCTGCCAGCAAGTCGTTGGGTCCAAGTCCCAAAGCCGCCACGGCAATGGAGGGGTCGATGAAATATCGCGTGTCACTGGTGCGGATGGCGGTCTTGGAGCGCAAGTTGGGATTCCAGGCGGGCATGTCCTCTATGACGAATATCTTTTTCAGCGCCTCGATGTAAGAAGCGACCGTCCGTTCATCCAGGCTGGAATGGTCGTTGGCCTTCATGTCCGCGTTGATGGAGCTTAATGGCGCCTGGGCTCCTTGATAGTGGGCATAGGAACGCATCAAGCGTTTTACCCGCTCGGGATTTCTCGCGGTGGAGTCTACGCGGCTGATATCTATATTGACGACAGCGTCATAATAGTCGTATGCCCGCTCCAACGCGATGTCCATGCCTTGCAGTGTCGCCCTCGGCCATCCTCCACGGCACACCATCCATGCGAGGTCGTTGATGTCGTGATGGCCAATACCCATGATGGAAACATGACCTTGGAATAGCGCGCCCAAACTCACATTGCCATTGGAATCTCCTGATTCCCACAAGCTCATTGGGCGCATCCGTACTCTCGCGATGCGGCCGGTGCCTGTGTGGCTGACAACCGCACGTTCTTCGACAATGGGTGGGACGGCTGACCCTGTCAAGATAAACTGGCCGTCCATGTTCCTATGGTCGACCGAGAAACGGATGGCATCCCATAGCTGAGGGGCTATTTGCCATTCATCTATCAAGCGAGGCGTGTCACCTGCGAGGAGCATCTCGGGATTGATGTCAGCTGCCTGGATGTTTTGCATTTTCTCACGCGGATCATCCATATACAATATACTACGTGCTTGCTGTTCCGCGGTGGTGGTCTTACCACACCACTTGGGGCCTTCTATCAATACCGCACCCATGCCTTCCAGCTTCCTGGCAAGAAGTCTGTCTGCGATCCTGGGTTTGTAATTTACTTGTTTTTCCATATCCATGCCACTTATGACTCGATGCAAAGTTATGTTTTTTTTCGGAATTATCCAAGTCGGCGGGATGTTATTGTATCATTTGGCGGATTTTCATTGTAGTAAATGGCGAGAATTCATTGTAGCAAATGGCGGATTTTTATTGTGTGATTTGGCGGTTTTGTCTACAGGCCAAGAAAGGGTCAGGGGTAAAGACGCATATTTAAGTGAGTTCGACAAAAGCTATAGAGACGCGCATTCGCACCTCTAAAAGCGAGAATCCCGTGGCGGCGATGTGTAATCGCCGCCAAGCTTATTTCAGGATAAAATCCAGCAACTGTTCGTCACACCGAGGCAGGATGTCTCGCAGATGACAAGCCAAACGCTCCCGGGACTCCTCGGGAGTGCGGTCGGGGGCACAAGCCTCCCGCCCAAAACGAGCCTCGGGGGTGGTAAGCAATGCCCAACCCCATCCATATTCCCTGCCGTGGCGGTCCACGGGATAGACAAAGTCTTCTATCACCACACGGCACGCCATCTCCAGGCGCCTGACATAGGTATCAAATTTGCCCCTCATATTTTTGCCCGTGAAGTCACAGGCGGCACGCAGCTCCCTTGTTGTAAGGCTACCGTTCTCCCGCAGGGTCTGCAAGATCATGTCGTCCAAGCTACCTTCCTCTGGCAAAGGGAAGCGATGGCGGCGATAGTTGCAGAAGTCGGGCCACCACTCCTTGCTGATGAAGCAGGCCTTGCCGTCAATGAACTTGCCATAGGCGCAACCGCTCTCGCGGATGACCTCTCCTTTCCACTTCCACATGGGCCATTCCCATCCGCCATCGGGCAACATAGTGTATTGCACTTCCTCGCTGCCCATCTCCTCGGCAGACCACCCATCGCCAAGGAGGCGCAAGAAAGGAAGAATGCCCAGTTCTTGCACCCGCTCTGTCAGCTCGGCGCAAGTGTTGATTTCTTGATATTCTTTTCGTGGCATGGCGCAATCATGTTTTCCGCGAATATACGCGTTTTCCCGTAAAGACCCAACGCCCATGTGGGAAAATCTTTTCTTACGGCTGATACCCGTGTCCCTATACATTATATATAATATGCGCGCGTGAGGAAACGCGCGATGGCAGAGAGCATGCCCTGGCACTTGCCAATCGCCCAGCCCGCCTATCCGTGCTCGGAAACTTTTCCACGCAAAACCTTGATTTTTGTGGACATGATGTGGATATCTCGAATAAAATCACTACTTTCGCGTGTGGAAAGTCTTAACTAAAATATAAGGAAGAACGTTATGGCAAAGAAAGCTTTATTGATGATTCTCGATGGTTGGGGAATTGGCCAGCATGGCCAGGGTGACGTGATATACAACACTCCCACGCCCTACCTCGATTACTTGTACGCTGTTTCCGCCCATTCCCAGCTGAACGCATCCGGTGAAGACGTGGGTCTTCCCGATGGCCAGATGGGTAACTCAGAGGTGGGTCACCTTAACATCGGCGCAGGCCGCATCGTATACCAAGACTTGGTGAAAATCAACCGCGCCTGCAAGGACGGCAGCATCCTGAAGAATCCCGGCATCGTGGCCGCGTATGGTTATGCCAAGGAGACGGGCAAGAAACTTCACTTGATGGGTCTTACCTCCACGGGAGGCGTTCACTCCTCCTTGGATCACCTTTTCAAGCTGATAGAAGTGGGCAAGGAGTATGGACTGAAAGACCAGGTCTTCGTGCATTGCTTCATGGATGGCCGTGACACAGACCCCAAGAGCGGCAAGGGCTTCATTGAGGACGTGCAGAAAGTGTGCGAGGCCAACGATGCCCATATCGCCAGCATTATCGGCCGTTTCTATGCCATGGACCGTGACAAGCGTTGGAATCGCGTGAAGGAAGCTTACGACCTCTTGGTGGAAGGCAAGGGCAAGCAAGCCACCGATATGGTGAAGGCCATGCAGGAGAGCTATGACGAGGACGTGACCGACGAGTTCGTGAAGGCCATCCACAACAGTTCCGTAGACGGAACCATCGGCGAGGGCGACGTGGTCATCTTCATCAACTTCCGCAACGACCGCGCCAAGGAGTTGACGCAAGTGCTCACGCAGCAAGACATGCCCGAGGAAGGCATGCATACCATCAAGGATTTGCACTATTATTGCATGACTCCCTATGACGCCAATTTCAAGGGCGTGGACGTGCTCTTCCCCAAGGAGAACGTGGAAGACACTTTGGGCGAGTACCTCTCCAAGTTAGGCAAGAAGCAGCTGCATACCGCCGAGACCGAGAAATACGCCCATGTCACCTTCTTCTTCAATGGCGGCCGCGAGGCACCCTATGAGGGCGAGGACCGCATTTTGGTGCCCAGTCCCAAGGTGGCTACTTATGACTTGAAGCCAGAGATGAGCGCCTACGAGGTGAAAGACAAGCTGGTGGGAGCCATCAAGGAAGACATGTACGACTTCATCGTGGTGAACTTTGCCAATGGCGACATGGTGGGGCACACGGGCGTTTACCACGCCATCGCCAAGGCTGTATGGGCAGTGGACCAGTGTGTGCGAGAAGTGATAGAAACCGCCAAGAAAGTGGGCTATGAGGCTATCATCATCGCAGACCATGGCAACGCCGACAACGCCATCAATCCCGATGGCACGCCCAATACGGCACACTCACTCAACCCCGTGCCTTTCATCTACGTGACCGACAACAACTCCGCCAAGGTGAAAAACGGACGTCTGGCAGACGTGGCACCCAGTATCCTTCACATCATGGGACTGGAGCAGCCTGCGGACATGACGGGTGAGAATCTGATAGAAGACAAATAAATTCCGCTCCTTCTGGTGAAAGACGTACAGATAGAGAGCGGTTGGAAACAACAATTGCAAGGCGAGTTCACGAAACCGTATTTTCGTGAACTCGCCGAATTTGTTCGCTCCGAGTACCAGCAATATCGTTGCTACCCACCCGCCAGGTTGGTGTTCAATGCCTTCAATCTCTGCCCCTTCAATGAGGTGAAAGTGGTCATCATAGGACAAGACCCCTATCATGAGCCAGGCCAGGCTCACGGCTTGAGCTTCTCGGTAAACGATGGCGTTCCTTTTCCTCCCTCGTTGCAGAATATCTTCAAGGAGATACAGCTAGACCTGGGCACGCCCATTCCCGCGTCAGGCAATCTTACCCGATGGGCCAGGCAGGGCGTGCTGTTGCTCAATGCCACGCTCACGGTGAGGGAACATATCGCTGGCAGCCATCAGCGGAAAGGCTGGGAGACCTTTACCGATGCCGCCATCAAGGCACTTAACGCCGAGCGAGACCACCTGGTGTTTATCCTCTGGGGAGGATATGCCCGTAGCAAGGTAAGCCTCATTGACCAGTCAAGGCACTTGGTATTGCAGTCTGTGCATCCCTCTCCGCTCTCCGCTAACCGGGGAGGATGGTTTGGCAATCACCATTTCTCCCGTTGCAACGAATATTTGAGGCAGCAAGGGCTGGCGCCTATCGCGTGGTAAACCAACAAGCAGATGGAAAAGAAAGACCTACATATCGTACAGGTGGGAGACGTGTTGGTGTCTCCCGATATATTCACCGAGAAATTTTGTTGTGACCTGGATGCCTGCAAAGGCCAATGTTGCGTGGAGGGAGACGCGGGCGCTCCAGTCACGTTAGACGAGATAGCCGCCATGGAGGACGCGCTGGACGAAGTGTGGGGCGACCTTTCCGCCCAGGCGCAGGCGGTGATAGACAAGCAAGGCGTATCATACATAGACGAGCAAGGCGACTTGGTGACCAGTATCGTCAATGGCCGAGATTGCGTCTTCACCTGTTATGAGAATGGCGTTTGCCTATGCGCCTTGGAGAAAGCACACCGCGCGGGAAAGACCTCTTTCGTGAAGCCTGTCTCGTGTGCCCTTTATCCCATTCGCGAGAAATACTTTGGGCATGGTCTTTACGGGCTAAACTACAATCGCTGGCGTGTATGCGCCGCCGCCGTGGCGAAGGGGGAGAGAATAGGATTGCCCGTATATAAATTCTTGGAGCGGCCTCTTATCCGCCGCTTCGGGAAAGAATGGTATGATGAGCTTTGTCTCGTGGCCAAGGAATTGCTGGGTGAAGAGGCTTAGCTTTTGCGGTATTTAAGGGGCGAGAGTCCCGTATGCTGCTTGAAATACTTGCCCATGAAGCTCTGGTTGGGAAAGTTCATCGCCTGCGCTATCTCTTTCACGCTTTTCATCGTGTTTTTCAGCTGCACTTTCATTTCCACGATTACGTAATGGTCTATCCATTCGTTGGGGGTGCGCTGGCTAACCTGTTTTACTGATTCCGACAAGTATTTGGCCGAGATGCAGAGTTGCTCCGCGTACCAGCCTACGCGCCTTTCCCTGCGGAAGTTGGCTTCCACCAGCTTGATGAAGTTGTTGAACACTCTTTCCGCCCTGTATTGCACGGCTTTGATTTCCCCCTCTTCCCAGATGTTCTCGCCCAGCTCGTAGAGCGTGGCTTTCAGCAATGCGGTGATTATCTCCTTGCGGAAGACACGCTGCTGGCCATCTATCTTTTGCTTGATGAGGTTAAAATAGAAAATGAAAGTGTCGACTTCTTCCTCTCCCAATCGGTAAACGGGGCGGGAACGGAAGAACATGAAGAGTTGCGAGAGGTTTTGCACGCCCTTGATGATTTCCTCCGTAAGTTCTGGGCTGACGATGAAGGAGAGCCCGGAGAAATCATCGCTTACATGGTAGCCGGTCAATATTTGTCCTTCGCTAAGCAGCAGGAAGTCATGGGGCTTGAACTCATAATCCTTGGCGTTGATGGTATAATGCCCCGTGCCCGAGGTGCATAGGGATATCATGACGCACCCCATTCTAAGCGGAGAACTGAGGGGCGTGCGGGGGAAGTGATCGGTGAGTATCAGCAAATCGTCCATGTGGCTTGCCCCCTCACAGAGAGTTTGGATTTGAGCCAAGGTCAGCTCTCGTATGTTGTTGGTCATGTGTGGTTTTTATGGTTATATTTCGCAAAGTTAGTTCTTTTTTCGCTAATGACCAAACTTCCGACAGGTTATTCCCTCATTCATCTGTCAAATTCTTTTAGACTTAGCGTGAGAAACTTTGTAGTCTAATGGGCGATTTGGGTTAAAAAAAACTCAAAAGCCTCCGCTTTTAGTGAAAGAAACTTTCGCCATGTAATGGAGGTAGTATTTTCTGTAAAATGTATTAGGCTGGAACTCGGAAAAATTGGTAAATTTGCGGCTGAGAACAAGACTTCCCGCAATGTCACGCAAAATCCGAATCATTTTGGCGTTGGTGTTTTTCACCCTCATCACGTTGCTGTTCCTTGACTTCACGGGTACGGCGCATGCGTGGTTTGGGTGGATGGCCAAGACGCAATTTCTTCCTGCCGTGTTGGGACTCAACGTGGCGGTGGTGGTTATCCTGTTGCTGTTGACCCTGCTGCTGGGCAGGGCCTATTGCTCTGTCATCTGTCCCATGGGTGTCCTCCAAGACATCGTGGCATGGCTGGGCAAACGGGGTAAACGTAATCCCTATAGTTATTCTCCGGCCAAGTCATGGTTGCGCTATGGCGTGCTGGTGGCGTTCGTGGTCCTGTTGCTGGCGGGCTTCACCTCCATCGCCGCTCTCATGGCTCCCTATAGTTCCTATGGGCGCATCGCCAACAACTTATTACAACCCCTTTGGATGTGGGGCAACAACTTTTTGGCCTACTTCGCCGAGCGAGTAGACAGCTACGCTTTCTACTCCGTGGATGTATGGCTGCGCAGCCTGCCCACTTTCCTGATAGCGGTTTTCACGTTGCTGGCGGTTGGCTTCCTGGCTTGGCGACACGGGCGCACCTATTGCAATACCATTTGCCCCGTGGGCACTGTCTTGGGTTTCGTGGCCAAGTTCTCTTGGCTGAAGCCTGTCATAGACACCTCTAAATGTGTCAACTGCGGCCTTTGCGGACGCAATTGCAAAGCTGCCTGCATCAACACGAAGGAACACCGGATAGACTACAGCAGGTGCGTGGCCTGCATGGATTGCCTGGAGAACTGCCATGTCAACGCCATCCATTATACGCACCCCAAGCGGAAAGCCACTTCGACTGGGGACAGGAAGGTAGACCAAGGCCTGCGTTCCTTCCTCGCTCTTACCTCTGCCACGGCCGTCGCCGCCGTCGCCAAGGCGCAAGACAAGAAAGTGGACGGAGGATTGGCGGCAATAGAAGACAAGCAAATTCCCAACAGGCAGACACCCCTGTTGCCGCCGGGAGCCTGGAGTGCCCAGCACATGGCGCAACATTGCACGGGTTGCCAGCTCTGCGTCTCCGTTTGTCCCAATGGCGTGTTGCGCCCTTCTGGTAACCTGATGACATTGATGCAACCGGAAATGTCATTCGAGCGCGGCTATTGCCGTCCCGAGTGTACCAAGTGCGGTGAGGTTTGTCCCACGGGTGCCATCCATCCCGTAGAGTTATCCGAGAAATCCGCCATCCACATAGGTCATGCCGTGTGGATAAAGAAAAATTGCGTAGTGCTCACCGATAACGTCAATTGTGGTAATTGCGCTCGCCATTGCCCCACGGGCGCCATTCAGATGATACCCATAGACCCCAAGGACGAGAAATCACTGCGCATCCCGGCCGTCAACGTTGAGCGTTGCATTGGTTGTGGAGCTTGTGAGAATCTTTGCCCAGCCCGTCCTTTCAGCGCAATCTACGTGGAAGGGCATGAGGCGCATCGCGTAAACTAATCCCAGACTATCACCATGGACAAGCAAAACAAGAAAGAGATAACCCGCCGCCGTTTCCTCAAGACCCTGGGAATAGGCGCAGGCGTGACCACGGCCGCTCTCTATGGCTGTGGAGACAAAGTGCAATCAACGGGCGAGCCAGGCAAGGAGACCAGTTCCATCCCCTTGGGCAAGATGACCTATCGGGAGAATCCCAAGACCAAGGAGAAAGTCTCCCTCCTGGGATATGGCTGCATGCGCCTGCCCACCAAGAAGGTGAGTGACGAGAAGGAGGAGATAGACCAAGAGATGGTCAACCGCCAGGTGGACTACGCCATCAAGTATGGCGTGAACTATTTTGACACTTCCCCCGCCTATTGCCAAGGCCTCTCGGAGCGGGCCATGGGCATTGCCCTGAGCAGGCATCCCCGCGAGAGCTACTATATAGCCACCAAGCTCTCCAACTTCTCGCCCGAGTCGCAGACCAGGGAGGGTTCCCTTGCCATGTACCATAACTCCTTCAAGGAACTGAAGGTGGACTACATCGACTACATGCTCCTGCACAGCGTGGGAGGAGGCGGCATGGAAAATCTCCACAAGCGTTACCTGGACAACGGCATGCTGGACTTCCTGCTCCAGGAACGTGAAGCCGGGCGCGTCCGCAACCTGGGTTTTTCCTATCATGGAGACGTGGAGGTGTTTGATTATCTGCTCTCCAAGCACGACGAATACAAGTGGGACTTCGTGCAGATACAGCTTAACTACGTGGACTGGAAGCACGCCAAGGAGGTGAACGACAGAAACACCGATGCCGTCTACCTCTATGGGGAGTTGGAGAAAAGAGGTATTCCCGCCGTAATCATGGAACCCCTGTTGGGAGGCAGGCTGAGCAATTTGCCTGACTATCTCATGGCCCGTCTCAGGCAAAGGGAGCCAGAACGGAGCGTCGCCTCTTGGGCGTTCCGCTTCGCGGGCACTTGGCCTGGCGTGCTCACCGTGCTGAGCGGCATGACTTATATGGAACACCTGCAAGACAACCTGCGCACTTATTCCCCGCTGAAGCCATTGACGGAGGAAGACAACGCCTTCCTGGAGGAGATAGCGAAACTCTACTTGGGTTACTCCATCATACCCTGCAACGACTGCAAGTACTGCATGCCCTGTCCCTATGGCATAGACATACCGGGCGTGTTGCTGCACTACAACCGCTGCATCAACGAGGGAAACATGCCCCAAAGCGCGCAAGACGAGAACTACCGCAAGGCCAGGCGAGCCTTCCTGGTGGGCTATGACCGCAGCGTGCCCCGCCTGCGCCAGGCCGACCACTGCATAGGCTGCGCCCAGTGCGTGCCCCATTGCCCGCAAAACATCAACATCCCCGAGGAGATGCAGCGCATAGACCAGTTCGTGGAAAAGCTGAAGCAAGACACGCTATGATGGCCGATCTCGTTCGCTTGTTAAGGGAAGGCGGCTATTCCTGCGTGCTCCAGAAGGACGGGGAAGTGAGAACCTTTCATCGCCGGGGCGTGATAGACCTCTATACATTGTTGGCTGAAGACCCGGGCTATATGCGGAACGCTCTCCTCGCGGATAAGGTGATAGGAAAGGGAGCGGCCGCCGTGGTGGCCACGGCAGGCGTGAAGGAGGTGTATGCGGAGGTGATTAGCCTGCCCGCCGTGCATCTTTTGCGCCAAGCGGGTATCTCCGTGAGTTGGGGAGAGCGGGTGTCTGCCATCCGCAACAGGGCAGGGGATGGATGGTGTCCCTTGGAGACCGCTTGCCGTGAGGCGTTAACCGCGGAGGAGGCCATGCCTGTAGTGGATGGTTTCGTGAAGCGGATGTTCCCCGGCCTGGCAATAAAAGTAAACGTTTAAAGTTATATTGTATATGGAAATAGCAAACCGACTCTGCACTTTGGGATACCGTGAGACCAAGACCTACTTGGTGGCATCCCTTTTCGTGATAGGCAATATCGTGTTGCCGCAGTTGTTCCACCTCGTGCCGCAAGGCGGCGTGATGTGGTTGCCCATTTATTTCTTCACATTGGTGGGTGCCTACAAGTATGGTTGGCAAGTGGGACTGCTCACGGCGGTGCTCTCGCCCGTGGTCAACAGCCTGTTCTTCACCATGCCCCACGCTTCCGCCTTGCCCGCCATCCTGTTGAAGTCCACTCTGTTGGCGCTCTTCGCCGGCTACGCGGCTCATCGTTTCCAACGTGTATCGCTCTTGCTTGTGCTGGGCGTGGTGTTGGGATACCAGGTGCTGGGTACTTTGGGCGAATGGGCCATGAAGGGAGATTTCTACCTGGCGGCACAGGACTTTCGCCTCGGCTTGCCTGGCATGGCGCTCCAAGTAGTGGGTGGATACTTAGTCATCAAACATTTAATCCGTAAGTGAACATGATGTTTACACCATTGATTTTGGGACTTGGCGGGCAAGAACTGCTTGTCATCCTGCTCATCTTCCTTTTGCTGTTCGGTGGCAGCAAGATACCTGAACTCATGAAGGGACTTGGCAAGGGAGTACGCAGCTTCAAGGACGGCATGAACGAGGTGCAGAAAGACCTCGACGTGGACGCTCCCGCTGACGACGCGAATACCAAGAAAGAGGAACAGCAGAAGGAATGAATCCCTCGAAGACCGCCAACGAGCTGACTTTCTGGGAGCATTTGGACGTGTTGCGGGGCTGCCTTATCCGTGTGATAGCGGTGACGGTGGCCTGCGCGGTCGTGGCTTTCCTGCTGAAAGACCAGGTCTTCGCGCTGTTGTTGGCCCCGAAGGAGCCAGGTTTCGTCACCTTCCGATGGCTTCACGATGTTAGCCTCTGCCTGTTTCCCGATTTCGGTGGCATATCTCCATTTAGCGTCAAGCTCATCAATACGGGCTTGGCGCAGCAGTTCTTGATCCACATGCAGGCTTCCCTGTACGTGGGCATCATCTGCGCTTCCCCCTATATAATATATGTGTTGTTCCGCTTCGTCTCGCCCGCCCTTTACGCCCGGGAACGGAAATACGCCTATGGCGTAGTGGGTGGCGGCTACGTGATGTTCGCCTTGGGCGTGCTGCTCAACTACTTTCTCATCTTCCCCCTCACGTTCCGCTTCTTGGGTACCTACCAAGTGGCGGCGGAGGTGGACAATTTCATTACCCTGCAAAGCTATATGGACACGTTGGCGACGATGTCGTTGATGCTGGGCGTGGTATTCGAGATACCTGTCGTTTCATTCCTTTTGGCCAAGTTTGGGCTGATTTCATCGGCTATCATGTCCCGTTTCCGTCGCCACGCCATTATAGTCATCTTGCTCGTGGCGGCTATCATCACCCCCACTTCAGACGCTTTCACCCTCATGCTGGTGGCTGTTCCCATCTGGCTGCTTTATGAGGCCAGCATCCTCCTGGTGCGCTTCGCCCATCGCTGAGCCTTCTTTTCCTTCCTCATGCTGCCTTGTCTCTAGTTCCCGTCACTCTCTTCTAAAGTCGCGGGAACTAGCTATATAAGTTCCTTTCACAGGCTATATAAATCCCATGAAGCTACTATCTAACTCTATTCCACGACGTGAAACAGCCATTCCACGTCGTGAAATAGCTATTCCACGTCGTGGAATGGCTGTTTCACGTCGTGGAATAGACTTGTTAATAGTATTCTCCAGGTTTATATAGCTAGTGAATGGAGTTTATAACCATGCTTTTCCAATTTTGGCAATGACAGATTATGTGCACAAGTAGAAATTCGTCGAACTCATGCTAATTATAGGTTTATGTCGCGGGACTGATGCTATGCGTCTGCGTGCATGATTTGGGGGTGTTGGGGGAGATTTTTGCCCTTGGTTGTTTCGAAAATTTGAAGAAACAGGTACGATATGGTTGTGGGCTTGCGGGAGTCAAAAACAATGGCTAATTTTGCGGTAGAACACCAAAAAAGAAATATATGATGAGTGTTGTTACCGCCACCTTGTTGATCGCCATTGTTGCCACGCTGTTGCTCGTACATTACGATGGGCCAGCGGCGGAATAGCCATGGTTTCTAATGCCAATATAGCGAGTGCTAAGTGTAGAGACGCATTCTTGCGTCTCAGCAAACCGCCAGGCCTCCACAAGTGGCGATTTTATTCAGCCATCTTGCTTGCTGAGACGCGAAAACGCGTCTCTACATTTATCGAACTAATATGATTGTGCGCTTTTTTATTCTATTTTGCGCTCATTTTCCAGGGCTTCGGTCTTTTCCTTGAGCTTGTTATATTGAGCGAATATGTAGCCCGTGTATGATCCAACCGCTACCACAGCTATAAGTATGAGATGGGCTTTCCAGTCATAGATTGATCTTTTCCATGGGATGAGGTTTAAGACACCCAGCGCGACTAATATAGCGTACACAAATACTAGTCTTATCAGGAAATAATTGATATATTTTTTCATGTTAATCTTGTTTATGCTTGGCAATTGCAAAGATATGTATTTTTCTGAAAACAGATATTGAATTATGAGATAAAATGATATTTTATTAAATATAATTTTACTTTATGAGCAAAACGATATTTATTTTTAATGCCCACTCTACAATTTGTTGATAGGTTTGCTTTGATGGCTTTGTCGCTCACTACGACGAATCTGTGGCGGAATGATATAAAAAACTTGGCAAAGGACGGCTAGCGTCCTTTGCCAAGGGTAATCGTAAGACCAAGTCACATAATGTATGTCTATGAGGATATGGGCTTGGCCTCTGGCTTTATTCGCTCTTCATGGTTAAGATTTTTCCATTCTCGTCGTAGGTGAGAGGCATCACCTTGAGGCTGCGCAGCCATGTCTTGTCATTGCTGGGCACGCAGTCGTGGTGGAAGAGATACCACTGACCCTTGTACTCCGTGATGCAATGGTGAGTGGTCCAGCCCACTACTGGCTCCAGTATCACGCCCTGGTAGGTGAAGGGACCATAGGGATTGTCGCCCACGGCATAGCAAAGCAGGTGGCTGTCACCTGTGCTATAGCTGAAATAGTACTTGCCCTGGTACTTGTGCATCCAGCTGGCCTCGAAGAAACGATGGGGATTGTCCGCCGTCAGGGGCTTTCCTTCCTCGTCCACAACCAGCACGGCCTTGGGAGCCTCGGCGAATTGCAGCATGTCAGGAGCCATCAAGGCCACCCTGGAAGGCAACGCGGGTTCCTTGCCAGAGGGCAGATACTCGTCCTTGAGCATCTTGTTGTCCTTATACCACTGCAGCTGGCCGCCCCAGATACCACCAAAGTAGGTGTAAATCTTGCCGTCATCGTCCTTGAAGACGCAGGGGTCAATGGAGTAGGAACCACGGATGGGGTCGGGCAGAGGCTTGAATGGGCCTTCGGGTCTATCGGCTATAGCCACGCCCAAGCGCATGCAACCATTATAGTCCTTGCCGCTGAACACCAGGTAATACTTGCCGTTCAGCTCCACGATATCGCTGTCCCACAGCTGTTTCTCACACCAGGCAACGTCTTCCACGCCAAATATCTTGCCATGGTCGGTTACCTCGCCGTTCATTACGTCATCGAGAGACAGCACGTGGTAGTCTTTCATCTGGAAATGTCCGCCGTCATCGTCGAAACACTCACCGCTATCCCAGTCGTGGGAAGGATAGATGTAGAGACGGTCACCAAATACATGAGCTGAGGGGTCAGCCATGTAGTCTTGAGGGAATAGATATCTTGCTTTCATAGATGTTATGGTTTATTTTTCTTCTTCAAACAGTTTGATGATTTCTTTCACTACAGGTTTCACTTTACCTTTGCGGTCTATGAGCAAAGGATAGTTGGTTCTGCCCCTTACGGGGAATCCGTTGAGCCAGCTCTCGCCATCGCTTACGCCCCACCAGGTCACACGCAAGATGTTGTCGGCATACTTCTTGTAAATCTTGAAGTGCTCCAACACACGGGCGTTGAATTTCTCCTCTACCTCTTTGGGCAACTTCTTGGTGTAGGGGTTGTATTTTGCCTGCAACTCATAATTGTTGCTGATGTCCGCGCCGCTGAAGCCTTCGGGGTTGGGCAGCACGTTGATGTCCAGCTCTGTTACCATCACCTTCACACCAGCGTTGATGAAAGCCTGGATGCTCTTCTCGTATTCTGCCATGTCGGGATAGTCGAGTCCGTTGTGGCTCTGCATGCCCACCGCGTCGATGCGGCAACCAGCGGCCTTCAGTCTCTTGATGAGTTTTACCACGGCCTCACGCTTCTTGGGGTTGGACATGGAATAGTCGTTGTAATAAAGCTCTGCGTTTGGATCTGCTTCGTGGGCGAATTTAAACGCCAATTCGAAATACTCGGGGCCTATGCCGCGATACCAGGGGCTGGGCCTGTAGTCTCCGTTGTCGAGGAAAGCTTCGTTGATGACATCCCATCCCTTAATCTTTCCCTTGTAGCGGCCTACCACGGTGTGGATATAGTCACGCATGCGCTTGATGAGCACTTCCCTATTGGGCAGCTTTCCGTTTTCGTCTTTGAACATCCAGCGGGCGGCCTGGCTATGCCAAAGCAACGTGTGTCCAGTGACAGTTATGTTGTTGTCAATGCCAAACTGCACGAATTTATCGGCCTCATCCCAGTTCCATACGCCCTCGCTGGGGGATAGGCTCTCGGGTTTCATGCAGTTTTCCGCCACGATAGCGTTGAATTGTTCCTTTACCAATTCCACTTCCTTGGTGTTGGTGCCATTGATGTGGCTGGAGTTAAGGGCAGTTCCTATGAGGAAATACTTGCCCACTACATCCTTGAGTCCTTGTCCCCACATGGGAGATATGGCCAAAAGGCATAAGCCTAAAGTCACGAAAGTTTTTTTCATAATGCGTAATTGTTATAGGTTAGTTGGATCTTTTTTCTATTTCGCGGTTGATTTTATCGATGACTTCGTCGGTTAGCTCATACTTGGATATGATAAACATGGCCAGCAAGAGCAACAAGGCGGGTATGACGCATACCAACCAAAGTATGCCTTGCTCGGCAAACAATGTCTGCGTAGGTACTTTCGGGTTGAATTGTACATAGGCCAGAACCAAGCCTGGAACCACTCCGCCCAAGGCCATGCCTGCTTTGTAGAAGATGCCCGTCAACGCATTGACGATACCAGATATGCGTCGGCCAGAGGTGTATTCACCATAAGAGATGACTTCTGGTATCAATGCCCACATATATCCAGTTGCCACGATGACACCAGTGGATTTGATGAATTGCGCTACATATACAATCCACAGATGCGATTTAAGCGATGGAACCATGGAAACGATATAGAGGATAATCATGCCCAGGATGGCGATGGAAAGGAATATGTTGAACATGCCTCGCTTGCCTACCGCACGCTTGATGGCGGGAACCATCGGCATGAAGATAAAGGCGGGAATGGAACCCAATCCCATGAAGATGGCCAATTGGTCGGAGGTGGCAGCCATATTATAGGTCATATAATAAGAACCGGCGGCATTGCCCACGGACATCATGGCAAAGGCCGTGATGAAGAAGAAAGCGATGATGCGTAAGGGGCGATTGCGAACGAATTCTTGCCAAAGGTCACTTACCTTGACATTGGCAGTCTCCTTGGCATCCATCACCACGCGCTCTTTGGTCTGGGAGAAGCAGAAGAGCAGGAGGAGGAAACCCACAACGGCATAGATGGCCATGGTGATAAACCAAGCGGAACTTGCCTCGGGCGTATTGATAATGCCTTCTCCATTGGCATCCTTAGGCGCGAAGAAGTCTACCACGATAGGTATACCAGACGCTACGGCCAATCCGCCAAGGTTGGCCAAGAACATACGCACGGAGGTGAGGATGGTGATTTCGTTGGTGTCTCTTGTCAAAGAGGAGTTTAACGCTCCGTAAGGAACATTAATCAAAGTGTAGCACATCGACATACCCACGTAGGAAACGTAGGCGTATAGCAATGAGCCAGAGAAGCCATCCCAGAAACAAAGAATGGCGAAAGCAGTCAATGGAATACCGCCCAACACCAAGTAGGAACGGTATTTACCCAAGCGAGGGTTATGCTTGTCAACGAACGTACCCACCAAGGGATCCCATAAAACATCAATCAGGCGTACCACCAAGAACATCGTGGCGGCGGCACCCGCATCTAGACCATATACGTTGGTGTAGAAGAACAGCAAATACATGCTGATCGTTTGGTAGATTAGGTTTTGCGCCAAGTCTCCGCTTCCGAATCCTATGCGCTGCAACCAATTGAGGCGATAGAAGCCAGCCTCTTCCTGTTTGGTTGATTTGTTGCTCATATTTACTTGCTTTTCAGAATTTAAGGTAAAAAGTTAAGGATGTTGCAAATTTACGCATATATTTTTAATTTACGGGCAAAAAATCGTAGCTGATACTTTTCTATTTGTTTCATAAATGCTTTTTCTAGGCGAAAAATTCTTTTTTTAAAATCTCATTCACTAATTTTGCATCTGTGAGACTTACGCTATGAAACCAATCGCCTAAGCAGTGATGTTGACCATGAACTTGAGGAAATCTTATTATATATTTATAGGTATAGCCTGCCTGTTGGCAAGCTTGCTCGTCTATGCGGACAATGGTAAGCTGTTTCATTCCGATAAGCTTTCAAGCTCGCTTATCAATTGCGTGGTTCAAGATCGTTATGGTTTTATATGGGTGGGGACAGATTTTGGCTTGAGCCGCTTTGACGGTTATCGTTTTGTCAACTATCGGCACGACAAAAACGACACTACCTCAATACTGGACAATATCATCACGGAATTCCATGTAGACAAGCAAGGGCGTTTATGGATAGGTTCGGCCAAGGGACTTATGCGCTACGATTACCATGGCAATTGTTTTGTGCGCTATCCTTTCCCCGACAATCGCTCGCCCCGTGTCTATTCCATCATCGAAAACAGGAAAGGGGATGTGTTGATAGGTAGCGCGGGTTATGGACTTTATTCTGTGCGCAAAGGCACAGATTATCTGAGAAGAGAGAAAGAATATTGCCCCAAGGACTCGAACTTATTTTATACCCACGTCTTTGAGGATACGCATGGAGACCTGTGGCAGAGCAGTCATTTGCCTATGTTTTACCGATTCCATCGGCAAAACGGCAAGATGCTCATCACTCCTTACGATTCTCCAAAAGGAGCTCCCGTCGCTTTTTTCCAGCAACGTAGCAACGCCTTGATGATAGTTTGTATGCATGGCATACTCTATTATGATTTCCCTACGGGTAAGTTATTGGACGCGGGCTATGACTTTGGCCGTTATGAGGAGGTGACTATCAACAGTGCCACTTTCGACCATTTGGGTAATCTTTATCTGGGCACTTCGGAAAGTGGGGTGCTTTGGGCTCCTAACGGCAGTAAGTCCATTGTCCCTTATGTTAACCAAAACGAGCAGCGTTTCAGCCTAGCGAATTCGTGGGTCAACGATATCATTGAGGACAAAGACAACAACCTTTGGATAGCCTGTTACAAGAAAGGGCTCTATCTCATCAACAACCAAGAGCAGGCTTTCAACAGCTGGAACTTCTCGGGACAAAATTACGTGATAGGCAGCAGTGTCTCTTCTTTGGTCAGCGATGAGGCGGGTTATACATGGTGCACGGTGCAAAACAGCGGCGTTTTCCAGTTTGACCCAGATGGAAAGATAGTGAGCCATCCCGCCTCGCCCGCGGGAACCAGCTATATCTATAAAGACAAGAAAGGTAATTACTGGATAGGAACCAGCAATGGCCTTTACAGCTATCAACCGCACACTGGCACTTATCAGCAGAAATTGAGATTTGCCAGTGAAGGAGGTTTCTATTGCATGACAGAAGACGAAGAAGGCAAACTCTATATTTCTGTTTACAGCAAAGGCCTCTATATCTATGACACCCAAACGGGTGACGTGAAGATATTGAGTAGCTCGATGCGCTCCAACAAGGGAGCGCTCTGCAATGACTGGATACGCGCCATGATGTTTGACAGTGAAGGGTTGTTGTGGATAGGAACCAGCAATGGCGTTTCCTGTTTGGATACCAAGACTTACTCTTTCCGTACCTTTGGCTGGAATTATATTTTGCCCCAGACCCAGGTTAACTGCCTCTGCGAAGACAATGAGGGTAATATCATCATAGGAGCCAGTGAGGGTCTCTATCGCTTCCAAGTGAAGGAAAACACCCTGAAGGCTTTTCCCAACTCGGAAAAACTGGCCACTATGCCTATCTGCGGTATCGTGAAAGACAAACAAGGAGATATCTGGATAAGCACTACCAAGGGAATATGGTATTATGATTCCGCAAACGCCCAATTCATCGGGCATGTGAGCGGTAATGGATTACGTTCTCCAGAATGTGTGATGGGTGCTGTGGTAAGTTGGCCTGACGATAAAATCGCCATAGGAACTACAGATGGTATTACCGTCTTTTATCCCAACCAGGTGAAAAACCAGAATGTGGAGATGGGAAAGGTATATCTCACCAATTTCATCGTGGATGGCAAGAGCATTGATTTCATGAAGGAGGAATTTTCCGTGCCTTATTCCCAAAACTCCTTCTCGTTGGAATTCTCTATGCTTAACTACAAGAACGACGAGGATATCATTTTCCAGTATCGTATCAATGGCAGTGATTGGCTATCCACTAATGAAGGCAATAACTCCATTTCTTTCACGAAGTTGGCGCCAGGCTATTATAGCATAGAGGTGAGAGCCACCAACAATGGAGTCTATTCCGAAGACACCACTATCATTCCTGTCAGGGTATTGGCACCATGGTATGCCACCACTTGGGCCTATATGTTCTATATCGCCATCATAGGAGGAATCGTGGCGGCTGGCATCTGGAGTTATGAGAAACACAGACGCATAGACATGGAAGAACAAAAGATGCGTTTTCTCATCAACGCCACCCATGACATCCGCTCTCCGTTAACCCTTATCATGGGGCCATTGGAAAAGTTGCGGGGCAGACTGACAGATCCTGAAAGCAAACAGGACATAGACACCATAGACAGAAACGCCCACCGTTTGCTGTTGTTGGTGAACCAGATATTGGATGAGCGCAAGATAGACAAGAACCAGATGAGGCTGCATTGTGAGGAGACTGACCTGGTGCTGTTTATCCATGACATCATGAATCTCTACTCATTCCAGGCACAGGAGCGGAATATTCACATGAGATTGTGGGTAGACGGCGTGGATATCAGTACCCAATCGAAGCCCAGGGCAATAAAGGCATGGATAGATCATACCCACTTTGACAAGGTGATAGCGAACTTGATAGGCAACGCCATGAAATATACCTTCACCAATGGCAGTATCGATGTCTATATCACTTCCAATAAGCGGGAGACGGAAATCAGGATTATAGACACGGGCGAAGGATTTAGGGACGAAAGTACGGACAAGCTCTTCGAACGTTTCTACCAGGGAAAGGTGGATGATATCTTCCAGAAAGAAGGGACGGGAATAGGACTCAATTTGAGCCGTTCTATCGTTCAGTTGCATGGAGGAAAGATAAAAGCCTACAACCGCTTGGATGGCAAACGAGGGGCTTGCCTGCAAATCAACCTTCCATTAGGTAAAGACCACTTGAAGCCCGAGCAAATAGTGGTTCGTGATGACGAGAATGGAGTGGCGGACGAAAAGAAATCACAAGGCAACCGCAATTTGAGAGTGCTGTTAGTGGATGACGATTTCGAAATCGTGCGCTATATCAAGAACGAGTTGAGCACATGGTATAAGTTTGATTACGCTCCCAATGGCAAGGAGGCTTTGAAGAAATTGCTGGAAGGAAAGTATGACATCATCGTAAGTGATATCATCATGCCTGAAATGGATGGTCTCAGCTTGTTGAAGCAGGTGAAAAGGAATCCCAATATTTGTGAAATTCCTGTCATTTTGCTCACCAGCAAGAATGAGGTGGAAAGCAGGTTGGAGGGATTGCAGAAAGGAGCGGACGCTTATCTTTCAAAGCCTTTCAATATGCGGGAATTGCATGTGCTTATCGATAATCTGGTAGATAATGTGCGCAGGCTGAGAGGAAAGTTCTCTGGTGCGCAGAAGCAGGAAGAGAAGTTGGAACATGTAGAGCTAAAGGGCAACAATGACCAGCTCATGGAACGTATCATGAAATGCTTGAACGAGAATTTGAGCAATCCTGATTTCAACGTGGAGCAACTTATCAAGGAAGTCGGAATCAGTCGTGCCCACTTGCATCGCAAGATGAAAGAGATTACCGGCATCTCCACGGGAGAGTTTATACGTAACTTGAGATTGGAGCAAGCCGCAAGGCTCATACGTGAAGGAACTGTCAACGTGACCCAAGTGGCTTATGCCGTAGGTTTCAGCAATCAAGCACACTTCTCTACCGTGTTCAAGAAACATTTCGGTGTTCCTCCGAGCGAGTATGCCGAGAAGCATAGAGAAACCTAATACCCATAAACATAAAGACATGAAAAAGCTATTCTTGTTGGGCATCATGCTCATGACGTTTACCCTTAGTTGGGCTGATGACGGGTCACGCTTGTGGCTCCCCTCGCAGGCCATGAACAAAGAAGCCGCCAAGGTGAAGGTGACTTGCAAACAAAAATCTGCCATCCTGGAGAGCGCGAAAGAAGAATTGCGCCAGGGTTGGAAATGGAGTGAAAAAGTGACATTGGCCGTGGAAAAGAGCGCGGGCAATGAAGAAGTATACCATATAATATTATATAGGGACAAAAACGGGCAACCCTTGGCCACGGTGAAAGGTGCCTCGGACAGGGCCGTGCTCTATGGAGTATATGAATTGCTGCGTTTGCAGGAGACTGGGCAACTCCAGAAACTGTCTGTGGACAAAGTGAATGGAGAAGCCGTGTTGTTTGACAAAACTTATCAGCCAGCTTTCCCCTTACGTGTGTTGAACCATTGGGACAACTTGGATGGTTCTATAGAGAGGGGCTACGCAGGGAAGAGCATTTTCTGGAGTTGTCCCTCTGACAGGAAGGCCTGGAAGGAACACATCCGCCAGTACGCACGGGCTAACGCCTCTATTGGCATCAACGGAAGCGTGCTCAATAATGTTAACGCCTCGCCTAAGATGCTCACGGCCGATTATATAGATTCGGTGAGAATGATAGCCGATATTTTGCGTCCTTACGGCATCAAGACTTACCTGTCTATCAATTTTGGAACGCCGAAGGCCTTAGGAGAGACCGAGACCGCGGATCCACTTGATCCCGCCGTGAGGAATTGGTGGAAAGAGAAGGTGAAAGAGCTATATAAGGAAGTGCCCGATTTCGGAGGTTTTTTGGTGAAGGCGAACTCCGAGGGGCAACCAGGTCCGTTTGATTATAACCGAACACACGCTGATGGAGCAAATATGCTGTCAGAAGCCTTGCGGCCTTATGGTGGTATCGTGATGTGGAGGAGTTTCGTTTATGGCGCTCGCCATAAAGGAGAAGATAGAGTAAAGCAGGCTGTCAGCGAATTCCATGACCTAGATGGGAAGTTCGCGGACAATGTCTTATTGCAATCCAAGAATGGTCCGCTCGATTTCCAGCCCAGGGAACCTTATGCTCCTATCTTTGACCAGATGAAAGCAACCGACCAGATGGTGGAGTTCCAGATTACCCAGGAGTATTTAGGGCAAAGCAAGCACTTGGTTTACCTGGCTCCCATGTGGAAGGAATTCTTCACTTATATTGAGCCAGGCCTGTTGCGGGGTATCGCTGGCGTGAGCAACGTGGGTATGGACGCTAATTGGTGCGGCCACGATTTCTCTCAAGCTAACTGGTATGCTTATGGCAGGTTGGCGTGGAATCCAGATCTCACGGCAGAGGAGATCGCCAAGGAGTGGTTGACGCAGACTTACACGGATGACAGTGCGTTTCTCGCGGAGATGGAAGATGTGATGATGGACAGTAGAGAGGCTTGCGTAGACTACATGATGCCTTTGGGCTTGCACCATATCTTTAAGTTTGACCATCATTATGGTCCTGAACCAGAAGGCTTCAAGGCGGAATATCCTCTGGAGTGGTGCCCTGTTTATTACCACAAGGCAGATAGCCTGGGCATAGGTTTTGACAGGACGGTGGCTACTGGGTCAGGAGCCACGAGTCAATATCGTGCGCCTTTCGCCTCGTTGTATGACAACCTGGAAACCTGCCCGGAGGAGTTTCTGCTGTGGTTCCACCGTGTGCCTTGGAATTACGTAATGCGGGACGGAAAGACTTTATGGCAGAACCTGCGGACAAGGTATCAACGCGGTGTCAATGAGGTGAGACGTTTCTCAGATACGTGGCAGCGCATGAAGCCCTACGTGGACGAAGAGCGATGGGCGCATACCAACAATCTGTTGCAAACGCAAATCCGTGACGCGGAGGAGTGGCGAGATGTCTGCCTGGGATATTTTGGTTCTTTCGTGCCAGAAGAACAGAGGTAACCTTATACATTATATATAAATATAGAAGTTAACCATGAAGAGGAAACTTGTCTTGCTCATTGGCATGGCTTTGCTGGCCTTGACGGTTCAGGCAGACATTAAGCTGAAGAAGCAGGGCATCGCCACCCAATTGTTGGTAGACGGGCAGCCCATGATGGTGCTGGGTGGAGAATTGAGCAACTCTGCCGCCACGAGTCTTGAGGATATCGACCAAGTAATGCCCCGCATGAAGGCGTTAGGCCTCAACACGGTGTTTGTCCCTGCCTACTGGGAATTCATCGAGCCTACGGAGGGAAAGTTTGATTTCGCCTTGGTGGATAGGGTGATAGAGAAGGCGCGGGAGAGTGACTTGAAGGTTATCTTCTTGTGGTTTGGCGCATGGAAGAATTCCATGAGTTGCTACGCTCCCTTGTGGTTCAAGCAAGATGTCAAACGTTTTCCTCGTTCCGTGACCGAGACGGGGAAACCGCTGGAGATAGCGTCTGCTTTCTCTGACAATGTACTGCAGGCAGACAAGAAAGCTTTTTCTGCCTTGATGCGCCATATCGCTGATACGGACAGGGTGGAGCAGACCGTTATCATGGTACAGGTGGAGAACGAGATAGGAATGCTGGAGTCTGCCCGCGATTATTCCCCTATGGCGGAGAAAGCATGGAAGTCCGCTGTGCCAATGGAGTTGCTGAAAGCCCTGAAGATCAAAAAGAAGGGGACCTGGGCAGAGGTTTTTGGTACAGACCTATATGCGCAAGAGAAGTTCCAAGCTTATTATTACGCGAAATATGTGGAGCAACTCTGTTTGGCGGCTAAGGAAATATATGATATACCGCTTTACGTGAACGCCGCCATGAATAGTCGTGGGCGCAAGCCTGGCGAATATCCATCGGCGGGACCGCTTGCCCATTTGATGGAAATATGGAAGTGCGCGGCTCCTCATATAGAAATCTATGCCCCCGACATATATGACACAGGTTTCAAGGACTGGGTGGCACTTTATAAGCGACCAGACAATCCTTTCTTTACGCCCGAGACGCAGTGTTCCGAGAATAGCGGCGTTCGTGCGCTTTACGCCTTTGGCGAGGTCGACGCATTGGGCTTCAGCCCCTTTGCCATAGACCAAGCCTCTACCGCGGCCGCGCAAGAGGTGACGCGGGCTTATGCCATGGTGAAGAACCTGCAACCATTGCTTTTGCCTCGTCAAGGCAGGGGCGATACGTGGGGACTGCTCTTTGACCAGGCCGACAAGGAACGTATCATCACTGATGGAGACGTGGTTATGACTTGTCGTCATTTCTTTACCCTGCCTTGGGACCCTAGAGCTACCGATGGCAGCGCATGGCCAGAGGGTGGAGCTATCGTCGTGAGATTGGCCAAGCATGAATATCTCATAGCGGGCAATGGCGTGGTGGTGACATTCCAGACAGCTACAGAGAAAGCCCAGGAGGGAAATGTTGTGAGAGGAGAAGACGGGTTCGTCCTGCAAGGTGAGGCAGCGAAGCAGTCCAAGACCGCTGGTCGCTTCAAAGGGAAGCGTTTGGGCATAGGCTTCGTAGACCAAGTGTCGGTAGAAGAGGACGGGACGTTGAGATATATTCGCAGGGAAAATGGTGACCAAGACCATCAAGGTCGGCATGCCCGCATTTCTTGTGGCGATTATAAGATATTGCACGTAAAGCTGTACGAGTATTGAAAGAGGCGCGCAACGCCTCTTTGCCAGGATGCCGCCTTCGCTGAATGAATCTATCTGCTTTATTCAACGAAGGCGGCATTTTCTTTGGGTACGCTGTTGATCGCTTCTTGTCTTGCGCTCTTTCTCTATTTCAGGATTTCCGCGGCATAAAGCCCCATGGCTTTGTACCCCGCGGGATTCGGATGGAGCCAATCACTTTGGAATTCCGCTCTCAACCTATTGGGATGGGCGGGGTCTCTCACCACTTGGTCGAAGTCGATGATGCCGTCTACTTTTCCTTTTTGCCTGCGTATCCATTCATTGACATATAGCCGGGCAGCTTCATGGAAATAGGTGAAATAGCCAGAGTTGCCAAAAGGAGTGATTGTGGCCAGGTAGACTTTCAGTTTCTTTGCTTTCGCCTTATTTACCATTTCTTGATAGGCGGCGATAAGCCTTTGGGCCACTTGCTCGCTGTTGCCCTTGGATTGGCCTATATCGTTCACGCCCTCGAAGATGACTACTTTCCCCAGGCCTGCCTGCCGCAGCACGTCGCGGTCAAAACGTTTCACGGCTTGGTCGCCATTGCCGCCCGTCATCACCACTTTGTTGCCACCAATACCCAGGTTGAGCACGCCTTGGTTGGTCACTTTGTGTTTCATTTGCAGATACTCGCTGAGCATGTCTGGCCAGCGGTTATGCCCGTTGGTGGTGGAATTGGTCCCGTCGGTGATGGAATTGCCTATGATGGCGATACTTGAGCTATGGTTGTCATATACTTCCAAGGCCGCGATGGTATACCAATGATTGCGCTTCTCTTGGGGTTGGAACTTGCCGCGGGGCGTGCATACGCCTTTCATGATATAAGAAGTGGTGCGGGAACCTGGATGCACTGTGGGCCATTCGGGCGATTGGGCATAGTTGATGGTGATGGTGAGCCGTTGGAGAGGTTTGAGATCATATTTCAGTGCGTCGCTAGCCACTGCCTTTCCCGCGGGTATGGTCACTTCGTGGTTTTGGTTAAAGCGCAGGTATTTAGCGGTTGAGGGCACGATGTCGCAGGAGTCTTTATAACTGGCGATGTAAACGGATTTCACCTTGACGGGTTGCTGCCCATATTCGTTGCTTAAGCGCAGGCGGAGGAGCTGGCCGCCAATCGATACCTTGATGACCTGTCTCACAGTCTTTCCTGTCAGGTTGTTGTTATAAGGCATTAGCCGTTTGGCGCAGGGCTGGGGAGCTGTAGCCCATGTTCCTACCCAACGTCCCGTGCCCGCGGTGAAGTTTTCTTGTGCGATGACTTGCGAGTCGCAAAGTAACAGTACGCCCATAACCATGAGTCTAAGAAGGAAGGGTAGTGGAGAGGATATTCTTTTCATGTCAGTGGATATTAGTGTTAGTGGCTTTTTCGTGTCACGTTAGTATCGCGAAGTTACATCATCCCGCTGATACACGCAAGTCTTTTATCTTATTTTATCGCGAGTCTTGCGATTGCGGTTTACGTATTGTCGCCATCTCGCGGTAATGCTCCTGGCGGTATCCAGCACTACTCCCTTTGAAAGTCAGCCATAGGGTTAACCCTGTGCGTGAATAGTAATAGGTGAGGTTATTGAGTTTAGCCCCATTTTTATTGTATTAAAATCTTCAATCATTAGTAATTATATTTGGATTTTTATTATTTGCTGTAAAAAACAGTATTTTTCTCGTTTCATATCCTAAAACTTGCCAAAGTTTTTTGTCCACCAAAGTTTATATAGCAAAGGACATAAACTTTTGCTATATGAAAACTATTAATTTTACGAAATTCAAGTCTTTGAAGCAACTTCTTCAGACTTTCAAGACGGAGGCTGATTGCATCCATTTCTTAGAAGAAAAACTTTGGAATGGAAATGTACCGACTTCTCCGTATGACCCAACATCAAAGGTCTATCGTAGAAAGGACGGTTATTACCGTTGTAAGAATACTGGAAAGAATTTCAGTATAAGGAAAGGTACGTTTATGGAAAACTCAAACATTCCGCTTTTAGATTGGTTTATTGCCGCTTATCTTATGACCTCAAATAAGAACGGCGTAAACACAACGCAACTAAGGGTGTACTTGAACGTTACCAAAAGTACAGCCTGGTTTATGCTTCAACGTATCAGACAAGCATTTGAACAAAAGCACGGTGAAAAGTTCTGTGGCGAGGTCGAGGTTGACGAAACGTATGTCGGCGGTAAGAATAAAAACCGTCATAGGAATAAGAAGGTCAAACATAGCCAAGGTCGTAGTACAAAGGATAAAGCACCTGTATTTGGAATATTACAACGTGACGGCAAGGTATTTACTAAAGTCGTCAAGAATGTAGGCTGGAAAGTCCTTACATCCACTATGTTACGCAAAATAAGAACAAATACCACTATTTATTCAGACGAATACACTGCATATCAAAGGGTATTCGACAAGGCGAAATCTTTTACGCATGAAATTGTTGTTCACGGCAAGGGTAATTATGTAAATGGCGATGCGCATACGAATAATATTGAAGGATTTTGGAATATTACCAAAGATGCTGTATGCGGTACTTACAACCACGTAAGCAGGAAATATTTGCAGAGGTATTGCGATGAGGTTACTTTCCGCTTTAATAATCGCAAAGTTTCTAATGGGGAGTCCTTCTGTAGCTTATTTGCTAATTGCAGAGGAACGAATATAACCTATAAGCAACTTATTGGATTATGAAGCAAAAGAAAATCCGTCACCGTAATATTCCCATAGAGGTACTTGAGGAGGAACACCGCCCAGAAGACTTTATTCCGCTTTATCCTTTTGTAAAGGCGGATATGAAGATTATCCGTGAACGTATTAAACGAGAAAGGGAAGCTAAAAAGAAGGGCAAGAAATAATCCTGCCCTGCAAAAAATCTTTTATGTCTTCAAATACATACTTGCATTCTCGTCAACCTTGAATTTCCAACCGTTTTCTGCAAGCCAAACGAATGTGTCTACAATGGCTTCTAACAAGGTGTGCTTATCGCCAGAGGCAAAGATTGTCTTGTTTTCGGCGGTTGCATAGGTAACGCTATATTTATCAAAGCGTAAATCATAAAAGACGCAATCTTCTGCCATTTCGTCCAAGGCTACATCAAGATACTCTGGTAATAGGTCTATCAGACGGGCTAATGACCAAGCAGGAAGTTTTGTGTAGCTATCGTCATAATTCTTTGCCCATTCTTTTTTGAACAGATGATAACCTTTGAAATATGGAGGTTTTATGTATATCAAGTCCGCAGTTTCAGCGGAATAGCCCAACTCGATTAAACGTTTAGACTGTTCCGCTGACGTTACGGAATAATTCGGCTTGTCATTCATCCTTTTGCTCCTCACGTAATTTCTTCTCAAAATATTCACGCATCAGTTTATCAGTTTCAGTCCGTTCTTTATTTCTACGGCTTGCCCATGAAATTATCTGAACAAATAGCCCAAATACGCATCCGACTATAAAGACTATCTGAACAAGTGTCAATATCTTATAACTACTGCTTGTTAATCGGGAAAACACTACCGTTGGAGGCGTACCCTCTGAAAACAAAGGCACTAATATTATCATTAGGACAGTGAAAATAACGCCTCCTAAAAATCCTTTCAAGAAATTCATGGCTATTGAGTTTTAGTTATCGTATCGTAAAAACGTTGCTTCCATCCATCCTTTGGAATTTATATCCAAGCCGCAGCCAAAATTCCCGTTAGAATACAACTCTCTATAATTTGGCTTACCAGAGCCGTCAAAAGTATATCCCCATTTCACCAAGTCAGCTCCAATTCTACGTCCATGTTTTCCATTTGGATTGAATACAAATCGGCATTTATCAACTTTCTTGGAATTAGCTTTCTTGTATAAGTAGACATACAATACATCGTAAGAACTGTTGCTCGAATTTGTTAGGACTACGCAATTAGCAGAGTTGAATTTAGACGTTTTATCAATAGACAAGCCGTCATTTACTAACATCGTTTTTGCATGCGTGAAATTGTTGGATTGCGTTACAGCTTTACCCATCATAACCACGGAGGATTGTCCCCAAGTACCAATGCTGCAAATAATCGCAGCGAAAATCAATAAACACTTTTTCATAATGGCGAATTTTACAAGGTTTCCCCTCGGGCAGGGTGTGGGGAGTTAAACAACGTTATTGGTTATAGAAAGTGGACTGCCATCCCTGCACCCTTGTAGGCATCGCCAAACGCCCGAATACACGCACGGATAGGCAGCCCACGTTATATGAGCTGTCTCCGTGCCTCGTGTATTCTTAATGAGTTTTGGCGAATTTCACAAGATGTGAGGCACTATCTATTTTTATTTCAAACTTTGTCCCGAAAGACTGTGCAAAGATACGAAATATTTTGTAATTTTGCGCCATAATAACCATTCATTTATGTTTATATCCATATTGAAACTATCAACAATAAAATGGCCTTTCTGGAAATATATATTTGGAGGGGTTGGTAGTATTGTTGCTGTTTTATCATTGGGAAAGAATTTTTTTAATCTCACTGTACATGATTCTATACTCGGAGGAATTGCCGCTATTTTTATAATTTGGTTTTTACGGCTAATATATCTTATAATTACAAATATAATATCATATATACATAATGTGTATGTTGATTCTATATGGGGCTACGCAATTATAGAATTAAAAAATGCTTATTCTGAAGTTCACTTTTTGCAAAAGAAAGATGATATTTCTGATGTTGATTTTATGAAAACAATGATATTATTTTGTGATACTTTAAAAAGGATATTTGATAAGAAAACTAAATCTAATTGTTGCGTATCAATTAAAGTTCCTATTTCGTTGGGGGCTTCATTAGAAACATTAGAACTTAAAAACCTTTGCAGGGACAGTTTCCACAAAACTCGTGATACAGACCAATATAAAAGTATTAGTCATACCATAATTGGTAATACTGCTTATACTAAGATTGTCAATAAATTATTGCGTGGAAATCAGAAGCATTTAGCCTATATAAATAATGACATCCACCATTCCATAGAATATGAAAATACAAGTAGGGAATGTTATGAAAATGGCATATTACCATATAAAAGCGAGTTGGTATTCCCTATTGTACCCATAAAAGGAAACGAGAATGACAGAAGAAACTTGATGGGTTTTATCTGTATTGATTGTAATGCGCCCTATAAATTTGACGAGAAACGATATGATATTCCTATGATTGAGGGAATAGCAGATGGGATATTCGACATTTTTGTAAAACGTAATGCGTAATAGTATATGAAAAATCAACAAAATATCGGTTTTGAAGTTTTAGAAAAAAACGATGAAGAAGTCGTACTAAAGCGTGTACTCTCTCCCCGAAAAGGTAAAAGAAGAGTTGATATTGAATTATCTCTGCCTAAAGTATCTATCAAATATTTTGATACCAATGAATTGGAAGGATTGCAGGATATTGCTTCTGATATTACAAAACGTCTTGTAGAAAAGCGTCAAAAACACAGTTTGAAACTAAAAATAATTTCCATTTTACGGTTAAATTCATAACGGGAACAACACCTTAGTACATTCTGGCTGAAAATATATTAGACTATGGTATCAGATATTTCTACCGAATAGCCATTATTCCTATCACTATAAGTGCATATAACGGCATTATCGTTGATAGGTTCTCATAATTTATTTGCTATATTATGTAAATCTGTGAGGAACTTATGCATTTCCCTTCTTATTTATCATATCTTTCATGTTCCACTTGTTATTCATTAATCCATTAAAATATCTTTGAAACTCTCGTAGCGTTTTGAACTTACTGTAATCAAACTCTACGTTAGCTATCCGTTCAAACGCCTTTATAACTGGCAAGTCAAGACTAAATCTCATTGCTTCCTCTATTTCGTTAGGCTTTTTAGCAAAAGTTTTCTTTCCGCCTATAATCTCTTCCAGTAATCGGGTTAGGACTTCTACGGAAACGGATTTATATGCTTGCTCCTCGCTTATCTCCTTATCGGTAAACAAGTGTACGTCCACGGGCTTTTCCTCTGTTGTAAAGCTCTCGTAAAAGCAGTAACGGTCATTCCTTCGGGCTTCTACGTTTATCTTCGTTACGCCTTCCTCGTCTATCTGTTCTAAGGTGATGTGTATTATCGCCATACTCATTATTATACAAGTTTCTTAACGTACTAATATCTGTGTCAGTTGGAATGTAGTTTTGACAGTCTGTCGTATGTCAAAATGACATTGGCAGTCGAAGGCATAATTTTAGCTTACTATTAAATATGTGCCTTGGCACTCGCTTGCTGAAAACTTCTAAGTATGCGACAGGCTCTTTTAGATGTCTCACCTGATAATGAGAATAAGTGATTATCAATATTGTTAAATCATAATTTTGTTTTCATGAAAAGGAATACTTATAAGTACGAACTTACTCAGGGGAACAAGGTTGTATATGTAGGCATTACCAATGACCCTGCAAGAAGGGAAATGGAACACCGCCAAGATAAGGACTTTGATAGAATGCGCATTATCGGTCGTCCTTCAACTCTTGACGGTGCTTCGCAGTGGGAAACAGATAGGATACAAACCTATATGCGTAACCACGGTGGTGAAACTCCATTATACAACCAAAACGAACATGGTAAGTAATGGTTGATTTATTCACACATTAACCTTGTTGCAGCAAGGTTATGAGCCTTATCAAAGCCGCCGTCATTTGGCACGATGACGGTGGCTTTTCTTTTTTTAACTCTGTTAGCATAACGTATTATAACTGGAAATATTATATTCCTTTGTCGCAAATTAGGGGCTAAACTCTATAACCTCACCTAGTAATAATAAGAGCCAACCCATACTGCGAATACGACTTAAAGTAGTCAACCTTTTCTACAAAGCTACACTTCATGTTGCCGGAAGTATAGTATCCTTTTCAGTACCAGCTAGTTGAAACTGCAGTACCAGCTAGTTGAGACTCCAGTACCAGCTAGCTGAAACTCCAGTACCACTTAGCTGGTACTGAAAAGGATACTGTACTCCCGGCAACATGGAGCTATATATGCCGTGCGCCTTTCCCACGTGAAGGGGTGTGGCTTGCGTGGCCTTTCGGTAATCAAGGGCAGAAAAAACGTAATCTGTTTAGCCGTAAATCGAGAGGAAGTTATTACCTTCGCGGCAAGAACGGAAACCATTAGGAGGTTAAGCTATATGGAACTGATAAAAGGTAAGGAGTTTGGAGGGGAGCGCCCGCTGTTCGCTTCCCATGACCTGGTCTTGGAGGATGTTGTCATCCGTGAGGGCGAGTCCGCTATTAAGGAGTGCAGCGACATTGTGGCCAGGAATTGCCGCTTTGAGGGGAATTATCCTTTTTGGCACGTGCATCGCTTCGAGATAGACAGGTGTTATTTTGACGTGGGCGGGCGTTCCGCCCTCTGGTATTCCGATCATTTGAAGATGAAGGATACGCTGATAGACGCGCCCAAGATGTTTCGCGAGATGGAGGAGATAGACTTGGAGAACGTGCGAATGACCGACGCGGATGAGGTGTTTTGGCGTTGTAAGGGTATCAGGGCCAAGAATCTTGAATTGCATGGCGGTACCTATCCTTTCATGTTTAGCCAAGACATCTATGTGGACGGACTTGAGTCTGACAGCAAATACGTCTTCCAGTACGTGAAGAACGTGGAGCTTCACCACGCCAAGATTACCACCAAGGACGCTTTTTGGGAAGTGGAGAACGTTACCGTCTACGATTCGGAGCTGAATGGAGAATATCTGGGATGGCATTCCCGCAACCTGCGGTTGGTGAATTGTCACATCACGGGAGAACAGCCACTTTGTTATGCCGACGACTTGATATTGGAGAATTGCACTTTCGGCCCCGATTGCGACCGTGCGTTTGAGTATACCACGCTGCGGGCGGACATCCGCGGCGCCATCACCAATGTGAAGAATCCCACCTCGGGCCATATCGTGGCCGACAGGATAGGCTCTGTTACCATTGACAAGAATATCCGTCAGCCCGCGAATTGCGTGATAGAGGTCAGGGGAGAGGGCGTTTCCTGCCCCTTGCCGGATTAACCCTCCACGCTGGCTAAGATTGCGGGTATTAGTATTGATAGTGGGTGTGCGGGTAGGTCTCTACCTCCACACCCTCTATGTTTTGTATCTGCTCGCGACGGAAACGCTCATCTCCCGATACCTTGACAAAGCGTTGCCTCGTGATCGTGAAACGGGGAAAGGCCTGCTCGTCCATTTGCCCGCCGCAGACGTAGGAGTGGTCTCCGAAACATAGCCGCTCGCCTTTCTTGGCTCCTCTAAGCGTAATGCGCACCCAACCATGGAAAGATCTTCCGAAGTCGAATGTCACCCCCGTGCTGTCCGCGACCTCATCCACCGCGCTCAGCACATGGCTCATCCGAATGCCTTGGTAGAGTGGGGAGGTGTCTTGGAGAGGTAGCGTGAGCGTATCCGCACTGTCCATGGGTCGCAACCAGTCTTTTTCTTTTAGTTCCGTGGAATGCCATAGCTTATCGTATCGGGTAGCGTTGATGGCCTCTTGACCTGGCCCGAGCGTGGCGGAGGATGCTTCCTTGCAGAACCAGGAACCGTCCGCCTGTGCGTAGAAAGGCTTCCCCCTCTGGTCTTTGCCGTAAAATTCCAGTGAAAGTTGCTTGTCTGAACGTCGTTTTGACGTGGGGGCATACCAGACGGCGATAGTGGTTTCCCTGCCTTCCAGGAAGCGGGACACGTCTATGGTATATTGCTTTATGTGTTTCTCCAGGCTGTCTATGGCGCCAAGGAAAGGGTCGGTCACTACGTTCCGCTCGTTGACATAGAGGCGGAAACGTCCCGTGCTGGCCACCGTGATGAAGGCTTTTTCTTGGGGGGCTGTGGTCTTCACCCGCTTGCGAAACCATACTTGGGCGGTGTCTGAGGCTTGAGGATGACAGATCCAACGTGTTCCCCACTCTTGAGAGAACCCTTGGATGGCGCAGAGGCATATGAGCGATAGCAATGTGGCGAAACGTCTCATGGATTAATGTATTTTGTTGACACCAGGCTTTAGCCCCACGATTTGTGTCTCCAGGTAGGTGTCATTGGCGTTTTTGTCGGTGTATTCCTTGAGTCGCTTGTCGGTGGGCAGGTCTGTCTTCTCTCCTGTTTCCTCAAGATGGAGTCTCAGTCGGTCGTAGTGGCGACGATAGTCGGCGATATGCCGTTCGCGGAAGTTCTCGTAGCTGTCGTTTTGCACGTGCCAAGCCTCGTCCATGGCTTTCTCCAGGTAACGCGCGCCTTCTTTTACGGGATGTTTGTCATAGCCATTGAAACTGGTCTCGTTGATGAAATAGAGCGTTAAGGTGTTTGCGCCTCTCAGGGTCAGCGTACTGCCAGAGACTGACATGTGGCCTCCCTCGTGAAAAGTCCTTACTATCCCGCAGTAGTGTATGCTCTCCTTCGGGTCGCCAACGGCATGCCCCGTGAGGGTGAGTTGGGCTTGCGAGGCTTTCACGCTGTGAGGCACTTGTGCCGTAAGGTTTATCTCGCAGTTGATGCCTCCGGGTTTGTCGGCTTTTATGCGCAGGGCGATGAGTTTGTCGGGATAGCTGGCGAAGTATTCCCGGGTATAGCGGATGCCGTCCTTTTGATAATTGATTTTCACCAGGGAGCTGTCTAAATCCAGTTCCCTGTGATAGTTTTCGCAGGGAGCTTGGCTTAGGTCACGTACGCGCAGCGTGCCCAGGGGTTGGTGGAACTGGCTGTCGGGTTCTTGTACGTGCTTTTGCAGTGAGTCCGCCAAGGGGTAGTTCTCCGCGAAGAGAGCCTTCCTTGTCTTCGGTATCCATTCATGGGCATTGGCGTCCATGGTGCTGTCCACGGGCATGCTAGTCCAAAAGGTCAGGTCGTAGAGGTGGATTGCGTCATCATTGGGATTGCCGTAGACCAACGCCCCTAGTTTTCCATTGCCAATGGGCAAGGACTCCTCGAGGCAGGTGGCAGGCTTGTCATACCACAATCGCGTAGGCGGTTGTTGGGCGAAAGCCATGCTGGTGGCCCAGAAAAGCGAAAGGGTGAGAAGTGGCGTTCTTTTCATGGAGAGCGTGAATGAGAGTGGCAGTGGATTAGCGGTGATAGCGCAAGGCGGTTTGCCGGGAATGAGAAGGGGCAGACTTGCTTGCCTGCCCCCGATATGTGAACGCGTTATGTGTCGATATTGGCATAGGTGGCGTTTTGTTCTATGAATTCCCTGCGGGGTTCCACGTCGTCACCCATCAACATAGAGAAAACCTCGTCCGCTTGTACGGCGTTTTCTATGGTTACCTGCTTCAACAGTCTTCTGGCGGGATCCATGGTGGTTTCCCACAGCTGCTCGGCGTTCATCTCTCCCAGACCTTTGTAGCGCTGGGTGTGCAGTGCCTTGTCGTCTTCGCCTCCTTCCACGTACTTGTCTATGAAGGCTTGCCTCTGTTGCTCCGTATAGCAATACTCGCTCACCTTCTTGTAAGTGCATTTGTAGAGGGGCGGAGTAGCGATGTAGAGATGTCCTTCCTCTATCACGCGAGGCATGAAGCGATAGAAAAGCGTCATGATCAGCGTGTCGATATGGGAACCGTCCACGTCGGCATCGGTCATGATAATAATCTTGTCATAGCGCAGTTTCTCCGTGTTGGCTTCCTTGCTGTCCTCGCCGTTCACGCCAAAGCGCACGCCAATGCTTTGTATGATGTTCATCACTGACTCGGCCTCGAACACCTTGTGCCATTGCACTTTCTCTACGTTGAGAATCTTTCCCCTCAATGGGAGAATAGCTTGGTGGTAACGGTCACGGCCTTGCTTGGCGGTGCCGCCTGCCGAATCTCCCTCCACCAAGAATATCTCGCACTCCTTGGGGTCTTTGTTGGAGCAGTCGGCCAACTTGCCGGGCAATCCTCCTCCTGTCATGAAGTTCTTGCGCTGCACGCTCTCGCGGGCTTTGCGTGCCGCGATACGCGCCGTGGCGGCCAGCACTACCTTCTCGCAAATCTTCTTGGCCTCGTCGGGATGCTCTTCCAGGTAGTCGGAGAGAGCCTCGTTCACGGCCTGCTGCACCGCGCCTTGCACCTCGCTGTTGCCCAGCTTGGTTTTGGTCTGTCCCTCAAACTGCGGCTCGGCCACTTTGATGGAGATGACGGCGGTCAGTCCCTCGCGGAAGTCCTCGTTGGCTATCTCCACTTTGGCTTTCTCTATCTGCTTGGATATGGTGGGATCTGCCTCGGCATAGGCCTTCAGCGTGCGAGTCAACGCCATGCGGAAGCCCGTGAGGTGGGTACCGCCCTCTATGGTGTTGATGTTGTTCACGTAGGAGTGTATATTCTCGGAATAGTCGGTGTTGTACATCACGGCTATCTCGATAGGCACGTTCTGCTTCTCGGTCTTCAAGTAAATCACGTCGTCGAAGAGGTGGGTGCGGTGCCTGTCCACGTAGCGCACGAATTCCTTCAGTCCGTCCTTGGCGTGGAATACCTCTTGCTTGGTCTTTCCCTCCTCGTCGGGTCGCAAGTCGGTAAGGGTAATCTTGATGCCCGCGTTCAGGAAGGCAAGCTCCCTCATTCGGTTGGCGATGATGTCCCAGCGGTATATCGTGGTGGTGAATATCGTGGGGTCTGGCCAGAATTGCTGCCTGGTGCCTCGCTTGTCGGTCTCTCCCACCACCTTCACGGGATAGAGGGGCTTTCCCTTTTCATATTCTTGCTGGTATATCTTGCCGTCACGGAACACTTGCGACTTCATGTGGGTGGACAGGGCGTTTACGCAACTTACGCCCACGCCATGCAGTCCGCCGGAAACTTTATAGGAGCCCTTGTCGAACTTTCCGCCAGCGTGGAGCACGGTCATGACTACTTCCAGGGCCGATTTGTGCAATTTCTCGTGCTCGTCCACTGGTATTCCGCGGCCGTTGTCTTCCACCGTGATGGAGTTGTCTTCGTTGATTGTCACCTCTATGTCGGTGCAATAGCCCGCCATGGCCTCGTCTATGGAGTTGTCCACGGTTTCGTTCACCAAGTGGTGCAGGCCTTTTTCCGATATGTCGCCAATATACATCGCGGGGCGCTTGCGAACGGCCTCGAGGCCCTCCAGCACCTGGATGTTACTGGCCGAGTAGTTGTTCTCTGCGTTTATGTTCTCTGCCATTATTGTGATTCATACATTTAACGCGCAAAGATAACAAAAAAAGACGAGACGGGGAAAGAATTGATAGTAAAAAAAGCAAAAAGAAAGCCGTGTCCCGAAGTGGGACACGGCTCTGAGTATTTTAGTTCATCGTAGACCTTTTATGCCAAATTGGCGATGTGCTTGCACAGGCCAGACTTCAGGTTAGCGGCCTTGTTGTCGTGGATGATATTGTTCTTGGCCAACTTGTCCAACAACTTCTGCACATAAGGATAGAGCTTTACGGCCTCTTCCTTGTCTGTCATGGCACGCAACTTGCGAACGGCGTTGCGCATGGTCTTTGCGTAATACTTGTTATGCAAAGCTCTTTTCTTCTCCTGACGGATTCTCTTGAGTGATGATTTGTGATTTGCCATCTTTGTTTCTTTCGTTTTATTCTGGTAGTCCCTAGCAGAGTCGAACTGCTCTTTAGAGAATGAAAATCTCTCGTCCTAACCGATAGACGAAGGGACCGATAAGGGATAAGCCTTTTCTTTTGCGGGTGCAAAGTTACCCCAATTATTTTGATTGTGCAAATTTTTCCGCCGATTTTTTCCTTTTATCGTCTTTTTTTGGTATTTTTGCGGTGTTTTATCCCTTTCCGAGGCTGTTTTATGGAGACGAAGACGCGTGCCGTGGTGTTGCGCATGGTAAAGTATGGCGAGAGCAAACTAGTGGTCGACATGTTCACCGAGGAACATGGACGAGTGGCTTTCATGGTCTCTGTCTCTAATTCTCACAAGGGAAGAAACAAGCGCAGGCTCTTCCAGCCGCTCTCCTTATTATATATAAGGTATGACCACAGGCTGAAACCAGGGTTGCAGACCCTGCGCGAGGCAAGTCTCGCGTACCCTCTCAGCGACCTGCCGACCCATCCCCATAAGCTGCCTATCGCTTTTTTCCTCTCCGAGTTCCTCTGCCATGCCACCCGGGATGAACAGCAAAACCTGCCGCTCTTCCATTTCATTGCCGAGAGTGTCACCTGGCTGGACGGCGCGCGGGAAGGCTTCGCCAACTTCCACGTGGTATTCATGACGCGGCTCACGGCTTTTCTCGGCTTCATGCCCAACACAGAGGACTATCGCCCGGGCTATGTCTTCGACCTGCGTGAGGGTGCTTTCCGCGGTCATGTGCCCTTGCATCCCGAATTCCTGCCCGCGGATGAGTCGGCCTTCCTTTCCGTTTTGTTGCGCCTGCGCTATGAGAACATGGCTCGTCTCGCCCTTTCCCGCCAGCAGCGCAACCGCTGTACGGAGGCTCTTCTTACCTATTACAAGCTCCACGTGCCAGACTTCCCCGACCTGAAGTCCTTTTCCGTCTTGCGGGAAATTACTTCCGGGCTGGGGTGAGAAACGAAATGCCCGAAAAAGCCAGTACTACTGATATCGCCAAGCAGTAGTACTGACTTTTTCAGGCCTTTATCGTGAATGGGAGGAAAAGCTTACGCTTTCTTTCGTTTGAATGCGTTTAATTGCATTTTATCGCATTTTATTTTGGCGTCTCAAGCGCTCTATAGATCACTTGTCATGGTTTCTATAGTTCACTTCATGTCATTTCTATAGAGCAGTTGACCTCATCTCTATAGATCACTTGGGAGGTGTTCAGCAGGGCAATTTTGGGGGCATTTGAATACAAGTTATTTTGTCGACTGAAATAACTTGTTTTGTCGGGCAAAATAACTTAAATTGCCGAGCAAAATAAGTTGAATTGTCCGCGAAAACAAGTTGAATTGTGAGGCAAGGTCCGTGACCCAATGTTTTTGCCGCTTCCCCTTGCCGCCCTCCGCATGGTTTTGATGCCTTTCTTTCCCCATGGGTTTGCTTGTCCTTCTGTCTGCTTTTCGTGAAAAAGGCTTAAATCCGCGTCGCGCTAATGGCAAATATGTCGCTCATTGATGCATGTCGCCGATTTTTTCACTATATTTGTGACAATGTTTTTCGAGTTTGAATAACCATACGCTTATGGACCTGAGGTCTACCGCCTTGTGCATTTACATCTGCACTTCCATTGGTTGGCGTCTCCACGTGGATGCCATCGTTTACTTGTCGGGGTTATTCAGTGTTTAGGCTGTTTACAAGCTGTCGCGAGGTGGCAATAAGTAGTGGAAATTCGTCTTGGCTGTTTTCATAATCTATTATAATGCCTGGTTTGCCTTTGATTGCTGGTCTGCCCCTTCTGTTCCATCCAGTTCCCCTCATTGAACGTGGAATTTATAGCCTGGGATTTTGCGGGTTGGATATATTTCATTATATTTGCCCCGATGATTTAAAGCATACGATTATGATACTATCCACAACCCCGACCATAGAGGGGCATCCCATTTTGGCCTATAAGGGCATTGTGACTGGCGAATCCATCATTGGCGCCAACTTCGTGAAAGACTTCTTCGCGGGCATCCGTGACATCATCGGAGGCCGCTCCGGCAGTTATGAGCAGGTGCTCCGCGAGGCCAAAGACACCGCCCTGGCAGAGATGCAGGAGCGAGCCAGCCGTATGGGAGCCAACGCCATAGTGGGTATAGACATCGATTACGAGACCGTAGGCCAAAGCGGTTCCATGCTCATGGTGGCGGTAAGCGGCACTGCCGTGCTGATATAGGCTTGAACGTTAGGCTTTTATTATTTACATTCTGATTTCCTTGACATAAAGCGAGGAAATATCTTGTTTGTGTCCTCTCTTTCCGAGGAGGCATTTTAATTTTCCGTTAATATTTGTAAAGATCCGCTTATTCACGGAAAATTTCCGCTTATTCACGGAAAATGATTATCTTTGAAGAAAATTTGCGAGCATAATATGATGAGATGATAACGCAATCTGTTGATAAATAACGGTTTGTGTTGGGTTTTCATACTTAACATCGCATGTTAGATTGAAGGAAATGACAGACAAGAATGGACGTTTCTCTTTGTTTGACTTTTGTAAAAAGAAGGCGGGCAAGGTGCAATTATATGGAAAAGAGTCACTTGACGAAGGCGGCAACGTGATAGACTTCATCGACCAAGCGGCTCTCGTTACCCATTACCTGAAGCTGAGGGACACTGGCATTCATTTGCCTTATGCCTCGACGGCTGAAGGCATTCTTGCTTTGTGGTATGAGTATGTCAAGGGCGAAACCCAAAAGCGACAGGAATGCTTGGAGGAAATGGCTGAACCTGATTTGGGATATCAGGCTTACTTGTTCCCCGACTTGTATGACGCACCTTTCCAGGCTCCTTCCCAACCTACGTTCACTTTTATAGATTTATTTGCGGGAATAGGTGGCTTTAGGATGGCGTTTCAGAATCTTGGCGGGGAGTGCGTCTTTTCATCAGAGTGGGATGAGCAAGCCAGGAAGACTTACTATGCCAATTATGGGGAAGTGCCTTTTGGGGATATTACCAAGGAGACTACAAAGAATAGAATCCCAAAGGGATTTGACATCCTTTGCGCGGGTTTTCCGTGCCAGGCCTTCTCTTTGGCAGGTAAACGGTTAGGTTTCGCGGAAACTCGTGGCACGTTGTTTTTTGATGTGGCGGAGATATTGAAGCGTTATCAGCCCAAGGCTTTTTTCCTGGAAAACGTAAAAGGTCTTGTTATTCATGATAAAGGCAGGACTTTTAAGGCGATATTGAACACATTGAATGAGGTGGGCTATGTGGTGCCAGACCCAGAGATTGTGAACGCTATGTATTTTGGTGTACCCCAGCATAGGGAAAGAATATATATTATAGGTTTCAGGAAGGATCTCGGTATTCGTAAGGAAGATTTTTCTTACCCAGAACAAAAGAATGTAACAAAAAGATGGATAGATGTGCGGGAAGAGAATCCTGTTCCTGCTAAGTATTATCTTTCAACAACCTATATTGAAACACTTATTCGCCATAAGGCTAGACATGAGGCGAAGGGCCATGGATTTGGATATGAGATAATTCCAGACGATGGCATTGCCCACGCATTGGTTGTTGGCGGCATGGGAAGGGAGTGTAACTTGGTTATAGACTTTCGTCAAACAGACCTTACTCCAACCACGCGGATTAAGGGAGAGGTGAACAGGCAAGGGTGGAGAAAAATGACACCACGCGAATGGGCACGACTGCAAGGCTATCCAGATAGCTTTAAGATTGTGGTCTCTGATGCTTCCGCCTATAAACAATTCGGAAATAGCGTGGCTGTTCCCGCTATTCAAGCTACGGGAGAACAGTTAATTAAAACATTAAGAAATCATGGCGCTATCAGGTAATAAGGGCGAGTGGAGCGAGATTTATACGCTCTTTAAATTGTTGGCAGACGGAAAGGTGCATGCAGGTGACGCTAACTTGAAGAAGATGGAGGCGTATTACCCCATCATTAGTATTCTCAGAAGGGAAAGTAGACTTTTCGAATATAAACCATATATGCTTCAACAGATGGTTGTCATTGACGAGGAGGGGAAAGAGTTTGCCAGAATGCCGATGAGCAGATTCAAGGAAGAATCCTCCAAACTCTTGGCGGAAATTACGGTGGGGAACGACAGGGCGTTTGAGATTCCCGCGACAGAGTCATTCATGAATGAAATAGGATGCAAGAAACTGAAGGCTCCTTCGAAGGACAAAGCCGACATTCATGTAGTGATTCATGATTTTAAGACAAGCATGACTCCTTTGCTGGGTTTTAGCATCAAGTCTCAATTGGGCAGTGCTTCGACTTTGTTAAATGCGGGCGTGACAACCAACATTACTTATAAGGTAGTCGGTACTGAGCTGACAGATTGGGAGATATGGGAAATCAATAATATCAAAGGGCATCTGCCTCGCATGAAAGCAATACTTGACAAGGGGTGCTCTTTTGTGTATTATGAGGTTGACAATCCTACTTTTAAGAATAACTTGTTGTTTTTGGATAGTTGCATGCCCCAATTTATAGCAGATTGTCTGTTGTTGGATAGTATGCCAAATTCTATTTCCTCCATCAAGGATGCCGTAGCGGTAATAGCTAAAAGGAATCCTTTGAACTTCACGGGTTCTAACGTGAACGCATTTTATGCGCATAAGATGAAAGTACTCCTGCTGGATGCGGCGTTGGGCATGACACCTGCCAGAGAGTGGATTGGCCGATACGATGCGAATGGGGGATATTTGGTTGTTAGGAAAGATGGTGAAATAGTGTGTTACCATTTCTATTGCCGAAATGACGTGGAAGACTATCTTTTTAACAACACTCGCTTTGAAAGAGCAAGTAGAAAGAGATATGGTTTTGGGTCGTTATACAAGAATGAGAATGGTGAGGCTTTTATAAAATTAAACCTTCAGATAAGGTTCATTAAGTAGACCTTTCTACTTCATTATGCCATAGTCAGTAAATGATGCCTCCTTTGGAATGCAAAGGTACAAAAACGCAGTGCAATCTATGCCAAAAACCACCAATAAAGCGGAAAAACTTTATTTTCTACCGCAAATCGTGGTCAATTCAAAAAAATGATGTACCTTTGCACCGCAATACGGGATTTAGCGCAGTTGGTAGCGCACTACGTTCGGGACGTAGGGGTCGGGCGTTCGAGTCGCCTAATCCCGACTGCAAGCACGAAAGGCTGCCCAAAGGCAGCCTTTCGTGCTTATGTTAGCTTGCCCCATGGGCAGCTCAGAACCCGTTTTTTCTTTTTTGAAAGACAAGTTGGTTGGGCTAAGGGTGATAAAGGCAGCGTTTCTTTTGCGGGGAACGCCGCTCTTGTTTTATTTTCCTGATATTTTCCTTCTCACCTGTGCTTGGAGCGGTTGCCTTTTGGCTTTTCACCTATTTGCTTTCCCTATGATTTCCTTGGGCAGTGTGGGCATCGCCTCACTTTGAGTATATACGTAGGCGGATACCTTTGTGGCTAGCTTGTGGGCTTCCGTTACGGGTAGCCCTTTCAGTATGGCGGCGCAAAAAGCACCCGTGAATGAGTCGCCCGCGCCTACTGTGTCTGTCACTTCCACACAGGGAGTCTCCTGAAAAGACATGCGTCCTGGTGTGAACGTGTAGCTGCCGTTGGAGCAAGACTGTGATGTGAAGGCCGCTATGGTCAAGAGCAGGGAGATGGCTATCCCTTTCCTTTGCGCAAGGGAGGAGAAGAAGCTGGTTTCGTGAGTTTTCCTGGTTTTTTCATGTGTGCCAAGGTTTTGGTGTTAAAGGTTGAAGGAATTGGCGCGGTCACGTTCTCAGAAAGTTACATAGGGCTGGAGTCTCTCTATCTGCGCTGGCGGGAAGTCTGGCGAGAAGCGCAATTCTTCCAGGCTGTGAAGCGGGCCATGCAGGCGGCGGTACTCGCAGATGGCTTTGGCCTGGTAGAAGTTGATGTAGGGGTGGCGGCGCAACTGGTTGAGCGAAAGTTTATTGATGTTGAGCTTGTGTACCTGGGTAGCGTCTATTGTGATGTATCGCAAGGCCGACTCGGGCACGGGGCCTGATTCCAAGACTTGTGCCATAGTGATGAAACCGCCCAGGCGCTCACGATAGCGGATGATCATGCGGGCATAGGCGCTGCCTATGCCTGGTATCTTTTGCAGTTGAGTGGTGTCTGCTGAGTTGATGGCAATGTGCTCGCCAGGCCTCAGCTTGTGCCTTGCCGTATAGGTGTAGCGGGGTGCTTTCGTCGCGGATGAGTCCACGGATCTAGCGTTATTGCCTGTGCGGCGGGGTGCGTAGTAATCGGCTGCGGGAAGATAGTCGGGCGAGATGCGGATGTAGGGTCTCAGCTCCCGGTATTGTTTTCGGGTCAGTCCATAGAGCCGGGCGAAGTCAGACGGTTGGCGGAATGTGCCACCTTTGGCTCGATAGCGATAGATGGAGCGCACTTGCCATGGTGCGAGACCCAGGCGCAGTAGCTGTGTGCTGTCTGCCGTGTTGGGGTCGAAGGGGAAACGCTCCGCTTTTACCTCCTCTACTCTGTAATATTTTTCCGCGGAGTTGGTTCTTCCATTGGCGTATTCTCTGTTGACCTCTTCGCGAGAGTTTGTTTCTTTGGCGGTGGGTGAGGGGGAAGAACTTTCGCCAAGCCAGAAAACCAACGAGAGGGCGACCACTGCCAAGGCCAAGAGCGTGAGCACCGCACGGCGGTCGTCACGTTGCAGGTAGAAGAATTCCTTTATATAATTACGCATGTCTACAGGATGTTGACGGCTAAATCACCCCAAGTTGGTGGAGGAAAATGGCTGTGATGCAGAAAGGGCAAACCACTCTCACCATGATGAGGAATATGCCAAAGAGCCCTCCATGGAGTGTTCCCCAGTTGGTGAATTCTTCTTTTACCAGTTTGCGTGGTAAGTACCATCCCACGAAGAGGCAGACAAAGAGCGCTCCCAGGGGCAGAAGGATTTGCCCCGTAAGATAATCGCAGAAATTGAGAAATGTCATTCCAAACAACTCCAGTCCTGGCACCGCACCGCAGGAAAGAGAACATACGATGGCCAAAAGGCCGCATACAATGGTCTCCACCCATGCGCCATGTTTGCGGGGAAGATGAAACTCCTCGGTGAAGAAGGCTGTGCCTATCTCATGCATGGAGATGGTGGAAGTGAGGGCGGCTAACACCAAGAGGGCGTAGAAGAGAATGGCGATGACATAGCCCAAGATGGGGACGGACGAGAAGGCTTGCTGGAACACGTTGGGTAACGTGATAAATATCAACGAGGGACCACTGTCGGGATTGACTCCCACCGCAAAGGCGGCAGGGAAAATCATGAGCCCTGCCAAGATGGCTACCATGGTGTCAAGCAACGCTATTTGGGTAGCGGAACCCAGTAGGTGAGTTTGACGGGAGAAGTAGGATGCGTAAGTGCAGAGACAAGCCGTTCCCAGGCTCAAAGAGAAAAAAGCCTGGCCCAAGGCATCGAGAAATGAATCGGAAGAGAGCTTGGAGAAGTCTGGCTTGAGCAGGAACTCCACGCCCGCCATGGCTCCAGGCAGGGAGCATGAAGCTATCACCAATATCAAGAGCAGGACGAAAAGCATGGGCATGAGTATCTTGGAGAACCGCTCGATGCCATTGCGCACGCCCTTTACCACTACGAAATGGGTGATCAAGACAAAGCCCACGCCCCACAGCATGGGGCGCACCAAGTCCGATGAGAACTCCTGGAAATAATTGGCCACGAATTGCGCGTCTCCTTTCAGCTCACCCATGATACTTGCGAAGAGATATTGCATGCACCATCCTGCCACTACGGCGTAGAAGCCCAGGATGAGCATGGAGGTGACCATGCCTACATAGCCAATGGCACCCCATCCTTCTCCCTTGGAAAGAGAACGATATGCCCTGGCGGCATTGGAGGCGGAATGACGCCCCACGATGAATTCGGCAACCATACCAGGAATGCCAAGGATGAACACGCACACAAGGTATACCAATATGAATGCGGCACCGCCATTCTCTCCTGTGAGATAAGGGAAGCGCCAAATATTTCCCAAGCCCACGGCAGAACCCGCCGTGGCTAACACTACGCCCAATTTGCTGGCGAAACTACCTCTGTTTTCCATGGTGATAGTTGATGATAAAACTAGATTTTATATAAGCCCAAATTGATGCAGGAAGACACACAAGATGAGCAACGGACAGACAAAGCGCACGAAGAAGCGATAAATGCCCAGATATCGGCCTGTGGAGAGGGTTCCCCAGTTGGTGAATTCCTCTTCAACTACTTTCTTGGGCACATACCAGCCCACGAAAAGGCACATCAGGAAACCTGCCAAAGGCAACATGAACTGCCCCGTGACGTAATCTAATGCGTCGAAGAGCGATTTGCCTCCTATGGAGAGTCCATCCCACACACCCAAGGAAAGGGAACATAAAGCTCCTACGGCACAACAGGTAACAGTGACAAGCAAGGCTCCCCACTTGCGGGAGATATGCAGCTCTTCCGTAACGAAGGCGGTATTTACTTCATGCAACGACATGAGCGAAGTGAGGGCGGCAAGGGAAAGCAGTACATAGAATAGCAATCCTACCACCCAGCCCAAGGCGGGCATGAAAGCGAAAGCCTGATTGAATACGTTGGGAAGTGTAATGAAGATGAGGGACGGGCCGCTGTCTGGAGAGATTCCCACGGAGAAAGCCGCGGGGAATATCATCATGCCCGCGAGTACGGCTACCAATGTGTCAATGACAGATATCTGAATGGCCGCTTTTCCCATGTGGGTTTGTCGGGAAAAATAGGAAGCGTAGGTACATAGACATCCCATGGCGATACTCAAGGAATAGAATGCTTGACCCAGCGCACTGAGGAAAACATTGCTGGACACCTTGGAGAAGTCTGGTTTGAAAAGGAACGTCAGGCCCTTGTCGGCGTTGGGAAGCAGGCAAGAACATACTACTACCACCAAAAGCAGGATAAAGAGGGTGGGCATCATGAGCTTGGATGCTTTCTCGATGCCATTGCGTATGCCATGGACAATGATGAAATGGGTAGCCAGGAAAATGACCACGGTCCAGAATATGGGTCTTATTGGCGATGCCACGAAAGCGTTGAAGTAGTCCACTACATAAGCGGGGTCTCCCTTGAGTTCGCCCACAATGGAGGCGTAAATATAATTGAGACACCAGCCGGTCACTACGGCGTAGTAACCTGTGATGAGATAGCCTGTAAGTACCTCAAGATAGCCCACCCATCGCCAAGCCGTTCCGTTAGCCAGCTTGGTGTAGGCTCTCGCGGTGTTGGAAGCACCTCTGCGCCCGATGATGAACTCGCTGATCATACAGGGAATACCGAGTGCCAAGACGCACGCGATATATATCAAAATGAAGGCCGCTCCACCATTTTCGCCGGCAAGATAGGGAAAACGCCAGATGTTTCCCAGGCCTACAGCCGAGCCAGCCGTTGCCAATACGACACCAAGCCTGCTGCCAAAGTTCGCTCTACCAGTATCTGCCATAACTGTTAATTTTCTGTTCTCTTATAAGAAATTTACTTGAGTCAACGCGAAAATACAAGTTATTTTGTACTTTTGCGTCATATTAGTAAGTAAAAATGCCATAAGATGTGTCATTTCATCAGAAAATATCCCCTTTCACTCTTGATTTGTGTCGCGATATGGATACTATGTTTCATTGATATTCCAGAGACCCCCCTCGACAATGTGTCGCTCATAGACAAGTGGACACATATCGTGATGTATCTGGGACTATGTCTCGTCTTGTGGTGGGAGTACTTACGTGCGCACGCATATATATATAATAAGGTGTGGGCCGCTATAGGAGGGTGTCTACTTCCCATGCTGATGGGTGGAGTGATAGAGATATTGCAGGCCTATTGCACAGGTGGTAGGCGCAGTGGTGACTGGATAGACTTCCTGGCCGACGCGGTAGGAGTGTTGTTGGCGCAACTTATCTGTATTCCTCTGGCACGTCGTCTCGCCAAGCGGCGTAAGGAAAGGTAAGGAGCGACGAGTTATAGTAGCGGCGGTCACCTGTGACTTCTGGCCCCAAGAAGTCTGGTTTATCGAAAGTCTCGTTGGGGTTGGCCAATTCCACCTCCGCTATTACGAGTCCCTCATTGTTCCCGTGGAATTCATCTACTTCGTAGGTGTGATTGCCGCAACGCACTAAATAGCGATGTTTGTCAATGACACCGCCTTGGCAGAGCGCTAATAGTTGGGAGGCTTCCTCCAAGGAAATCTCTTTCTCGAACTCATAACGAGAAAGCCCGCCATCAGCGGAATGGCTCTTGATGGTGAGGAAGGCTTGTTCGTCACGTAAGCGGATGCGTATCGTGGCTCCTTGGGCGGGGATGTATCCCTGCTGGATGTGGCTCCGTGAAAAGGCGATGTCATGATAGGCACCGCCTTTATGAACCAAAAATTTGCGTTCTATCTCTAGCCCACTCATGAGGCAAGGATAACAGAATAAATCATGAAGGCTACCGCCAGTGCCACCAAGACACCGAAGATCCAGTTGACAACTTTTTTCCCTTTTTCCTCTTGGCGCTTCTCATAGGCCGCACGCTTAGATTTTCTCAATGTGTTATTAGAGCTCATAGTGTTTTGTGTTTATTAAAGGTTATACGATTGGAGGTTATGCTTGTTCTTCAGAAACGGGAAATTCCATGAGGTATGCCTTAATGAAACCATCAATTTTTCCATCCATCACGCCATCCACGTCAGATGTTTGGTAATTCGTGCGGTGGTCTTTCACCCTTCGGTCATCGAAAACATAGCTGCGGATTTGACTTCCCCATTCTATTTTCTTCTTTCCCGCCTCTATCTTGGCCTGTTCTTCCATGCGTTTTTTCATGGCTCGGTCGTAGAGTTGGCTCTTTAAGAGCAACATGGCTTTCGCCCTGTTCTTGGGCTGGTCCCGGGTTTCGGTGTTTTCTATCAATATTTCTTCTTCCTCGCCAGTATCTGGATCTTGGTAAAGGTATCTTAGACGAACGCCGGATTCCACTTTGTTGACATTCTGTCCACCCGCTCCACTGGAACGGAAAGTGTCCCAGGAAACCCGTGCGGGGTCTACATAAACTTCAATGGTGTCATCTACCAAGGGGGTGACGAAGACACTTGCGAAACTGGTCATGCGCTTGCCCTGGGCATTGAAGGGAGATACACGTACAAGGCGGTGGACTCCGTTCTCGCTTTTTAGGTAGCCATAGGCATACTCACCGCCTTCAATGGTCATAGTGACGCTCTTGATGCCTGCCTCATCGCCTTCCTGCAGGTCGGTGATAGTACACTTATAGCCATGCGCTTCTGCCCAGCGCATATACATACGCATAAGCATGGAAGCCCAGTCTTGGCTTTCCGTGCCGCCAGCCCCTGAGTTGATTTTCAGCACGCAGTCCATGGGGTCTTCCTCTTGGCGCAACATATTGCGCAACTCTAGTGCCTCAATGGCTTCGATGGCCTTGGCGTAATCGGCATCCACTTCCTCCTCGGGCACCATCCCTTCTTTATGGTATTCGAAAGCAAGGCTTAGCTCGTCAGCGAATTGTCGTACTTCTTGGTAGCCTTTGAGCCATTTCTCAATAGCCTTCACCTTTTTCATTTGTTCTTGCGCCCGAGTGGCATCTTCCCAAAAGTCGGGTGCTTGGGTGCGCAATTGCTCCTCTTCGAATTCAATCTTTTTTTGGTCGATGTTCAGATAGCGGTGCAATGCGTCGGCACGCTCCATGACATCTTTCAGTTGGTCTGCTGTTATCATTGTCAATTTTCACTTTTTCCAGGTCTAAACCATGATGGGATCTTCTTCATACATGGCCTCGATTAGATCTTTGTAATTCTCGTTGATGACGGAACGCCTTATCTTCAGCGTGTTTGTCAGTTCGCCAGACTCCATGGAGAAATGGCGGGGCAAGAGCGTGATGCGCTTGATTTGCTCATATTGGGAAAGAGGCTGCTGCAAAGTGTTGACGCGTTCCATCATCATGTCATGCACCTTGGGATTAGCGCAAAGTGACTCGTGGCTGTCAAATGGAAGGCGAGCTTCCCGAGCCCATTCCTCTAGCATGTTGAACTCGGGAACAATCAGGGCTGAGACGAACTTGCGTTGGTCGGCAATGACAACAACCTGGTCGATAAACCTGTCTACTAACAACATGCCTTCCACCATCTGCGGAGCGATATATTTCCCGTTGGAGGTCTTGAAGAGATCCTTGATACGTTCTGTCAAGAAGAGTTCGCCATCCTTTAGATAGCCTGCGTCACCAGTGCGGAAATATCCTTCCTCATCAAAAGCGTTAGCATTGGTGGTGTCTCTATGGTAATAGCCTTTGGTGATGGTCGGACCCTTGAGCAAGATTTCATTGTTCTCACCTATCTTGATTTGTATCCCCTCGATGGGGCGACCTACGGAACCGATGGTGTAAGGCTCGTCCCTGTGGTCGCAAGAAACGGTGGCCAGACTCTCAGTCAAGCCATATCCCACAACCATATGAATGCCTACCGAGTGGACAAACGACTCCACCTCTGGAGAAACATAAGCTCCCGCTGTAGGGAAGATATTGGGATTTACGAGCCCTAATTCTTTTCTTACCATGTTGAGGATGGTTTTATTGAGAAACTGGTATTCCATCTCCAGCATGAAAGAAGGTTTCTTCCCCGCTGCCAAGCACTTCACATTACGCTTATGGCCTACTTCCAAGGCATGGCGGAATATTTTTTGCTGGGTGGCGCTTGCCCTGTCTATCTTGTTTTGAACCGCTATGTAGACTTTTTCCCAAAATCTTGGCACGCTGCTCATGCATGTGGGATGGGTTTGGCGCATGCTTTCCTGTATTTCGTGAGGATGGGTGTTGATGATGAGCTGGGCTCCTTCGCTAAGAGAAAGGTAAGACCATCCTCGCTCGAAAATATGGGTGAATGGCAAAAAATTGATGACCCTGTCCTCTTCTGTTACAGGCACGCACTTGTCATTGGCTTCTAATGCTGCGGCGTATTGCCCGTAGGTCAACATCACGCCTTTGCTCTCCCCCGTGGTGCCACTCGTGTATAGAATATTGCAGAGATCGTCATTGTTGGCTTCTGCCATGTGCGTGTTCACGCTTGCCTGTAGACTCTCGTTGTCGCCCATTTTCAAGAAGTCGTCAAAATACATTGACACAGTGTCTTGTGGCGACAGGCGGACACTGCCGTCGAATATGACAATGCGGTCGAGAGAGGTGCTTGTGGCGAAAACCCGGAATGCCTTGTCATATTGTTCTTGTTCGCCCACGAAGATGATACGTACCTTCGCGTCGTTAATGACATATTGCAATTGTTGCTCACTGCTTGTGGCATAGAGCGGCACTGAGATAATCCTGACCCCATACGCGCCAAAATCAGTATAGAGGTATTGCACACAGTTTTGCGAGAATACGGCAATCTTTTCTTGAGGGTGTAAATCCAAAGCCATAAAGGCCCGGCTCACTCTAGACACCTGGAAGGCGAACTCTTTCCAAGTAACCGACTTCCAAACATCGCCGCCGAAAAGTTTATACAGGAGCGCACGACGTTCTCCGTATTTCTCCGCTTGGCGGTGAATAAGCGCGGAAAGATGGCATTTGGTCTGCATATATATTTGAGTTTTGTTGCCCACAAAGATAATATAAATTAACAAGACCGCAAAAAAATATGAAGGTTTTTTTAGCCCGCTTTTCTGGGGAAATTGTTATCTTCGCGTCATGACACCAAACCAGAGAGACAATTACTTGAATGACGCGCTGGAATTATTGCGTCAGCTGATTGCTACCCCGTCGTTCAGTAAAGAGGAGAAGCAAGCCGCGGATATTTTGGAAGGGTATTTGGCGCGGCGAGGGTTGCACCCTCATAGGGAAGGAAACAACGTTTGGGTAATGAGCGGGATAGACCAGAAACGCCCTACTTTGTTATTGAACGCTCATATTGATACGGTGAGACCTGTGGATTCCTGGACGAGAGATCCTTTTGAGCCTGCTTTAGAAGGCGATTTGCTTTATGGTCTTGGCAGTAATGATTGCGGTGGTGGATTGGTGACATTGTTGCAAGTGTTCTCTCACCTTTCCCAAACTCCACAAACGTACAATCTTATTTATCTGGTTTCAGCGGAGGAAGAAGTTTCTGGCCCCAATGGCATTGCCAGGGTCTTGCCGCTTTTGCCCCCAATAAATATGGCCATCGTAGGAGAGCCAACGGGCATGCAGCCCGCCATAGCGGAAAGGGGCTTGATGGTGATAGATGTCATAGCGCGTGGCAAGAGTGGCCATGCCGCCAGGGAAGAAGGAGTAAACGCTATTTACGAAGCTTTGGACGACCTGAGATGGTTGCGTGATTATAAGTTTGAGAAGGTTAGCGACTTGCTTGGACCCACGAAGATGACCGTGACCATGGTGAATGCGGGAACCCAGCATAATGTGATTCCTGACACTTGCACTATGGTGGTAGACGTGAGAACAAACGAGTACTACGACAACGAGGATGTGTTTCGATGGATTTGCCAACACGTGAAAGGTGAATGCCGTGCCCATTCATTCCGCTTGAAATCCTCCCGTTTCGACCCTAGCCATCCGCTTGTGAGGAAATGTCTGGCAATGGGGAAGAAACCTTTTGGCAGTCCTACGCTTAGCGACCAGGCGTTAATGCGCTTTCCTTCTTTCAAGATGGGACCTGGCGACTCTGCTCGTTCTCATTCTGCCAATGAGTTTATCAAGGTGAGTGAATTGGCTGCCGCCTTGGAAGATTATGTTCAATTGCTGGATGGAGCCAACATCTAGGATTTCTGCCTGGCTTGGCCTTGTGTGAGAACGCTACCCCACCGAAAAAGTCAGTACTACTGCTTTTCGTTTTCAGTACTTACTGATATTGGAAAGGAGCAGTACTGAAATTAAATATCAGTAGTACTGACTTTTTATCGGGCAGACATCTCGTGTCATCGGGCAAGCCAAGTCTCTGGGTTGAGTTTGGCTCTTTCTTTGCGCAATTGGAATTGCAAGATGTTGTCGGCTCCCACTGTGCCCAGTGCCTGGCGTGTGCTTACTTTCTGCCCTTTCTGCACGCTCACCGATTTCAGGTTGCAGTAAACGGAGATATAGGCACCATGGCGCACCATGACAACCATAGTGCCGCCAAAGCCAAATACCGCACTCACCTCCCCGTCATAGATGCTGCGGGCCATGCATCCAGATTTTCCAAGGATGTTGATGCCTTTGTTGTCAAGTTTCACGCCTTTCAGGCCTTCTACGTTATATTGACCGAAATGGCTCACGATACGGTAACTGCCCGTGATGGGCATTGGCAAGCGTCCTCGGTTCGACTCAAATCCGCCGCTTAGCATTCTGTCTACAGTGCTAAGCTCGGTGGCTTCCTTGGCTTCTTCAGTGGCTCTCGCGATGGCTTTCTTGTTTTCTGCGGCCTCTGCGCGTGCTTTTAACTCCGCGGCTTCGCGGGCAGCACGCGCCTCGCGGGCAGCTTGTTCCGCAGCCTCTCGCTTAGCCGCGGCCTCTCGGGCTTTTCTTTCCGCTTCCGCTTTTCTTTTCTTGCTTTCCGCCGCGGCCGCTTGCTCTCGCCTTTCTTTTTCTGCTTTGGCCGCTGCTTCCGCCTCTGCTTTCAGGCGGGCTTCGCGCTCTTTGGCTTCGGCTATCCTGCGTGCGTTCTCTCGCGCGGCAGCTTCCGCTGCGGCTTTCTTTCTGGCTAATTCCTCGGCACGCTTCTTCGCTGCGGCTTCAGCGGCCGCTTTCCGTTTCGCTTCCGCTGCGGCTCTTGCCCTTGCCTTGGCTATTTCTTGTTCCACCAAACGGTCTATTTGTGCGTTGAGTGCGGCGTCTTTTTGTCGCTGTTGGGCAATGAGTCCTTGGATGGTCTTCTGTTGCTTGCGCAATCCATTTACCATCTCCTGTTGTTCGGCGTGTTTGCCCTCTAGCTCTTCTTTTTCTTTCTTGCCTTTATATAGTAAGTCGTTTTTGTGCTTTTTGGCATTCAGGAGTTGCTTTTGCTTAGCGTTGACCTGTTCTTGTTTAGCCATGACGGCTTCTCCCTGCGCTTTCTGAAAAGCAGCGTATTGCCTTACGAAGCGCAAACGGCGGTACATTTGCGAGAAGCTTTCCGCGCTGAAAATAAACATCAATTTGTCTTGTACGGAATGGCGGCGGCGCATGAAGCGCATGGATTGTATGTATTTCGCCTTGCGGGAAGCCAACTGCGCCTCCAGGGTATTGAGTTGCGCCTGCAAGATGGCGATATTGTCATTCAGGTGGTTGATATCTTTCTCGATGTCATCAATATTTTTTTTTCGGTCGCCAATTTCAGAATTAAGGACAAAGAGCTCTTGCAATCGGCGTTTCACGTCTTGTTGATTGGCCTGCAATGCCTTTTCCTGTTCCTTTATTTTCTTTTGCACCGCTGCCCGTTGCCCTTGCAATCCACGGATAGAGGAGTTGGTATATGTGGTGTTCTTTTTCTTTGTCTGTGTTGTTTTCTTCTTGGAGGTGGATTGTTTTTTCTTTTTTGAGATGGCGGTAGTGCTTGCCTTCTTCACGCGCTGTTTGTTGGTTTGCGCGGAAGGAGCCAAAGCCATGGTGAGGCAGAAAAGGAGTATAAGCAGGCGTCTCATTTATAGGTTCAAGATTTTTCCCAACACGTCTTGGGGTTCTACTTTCTTATATCGGCTGGAGACCTCCGTGTGGGTGTCCCATTTGCTGTCTGTAGTGATTTTGTCCATACTGAATAGGATGCTGACTTCTTTGGGCTTTCCCGTGGCTTGTGTAGACAGGCGCAGGGACATGTCTGCGGGGAATTGTCTGGAGCCTACAGCCTTGAAGTTGGCATAATCCATCCGCAAAGAGGATTTGCCATGATTGGTGCTTTGGTAATTTACCAAGGCTTGTATGATGCGTCCTGTAGTCTTGTCAGTCTGCCACTGATAGGTCATGGAACCTTGGCGGTAAGTGACGGGCAGATTATCGGAATTTACGTTGAAGTCCACATCAAATCGTTTGAGATCCGATTCCTTTACTTTTTGTATGCCGGGCAAGAGCAGTTGATTCCAGAACAGGGCTTGAAGAGAATAGAACGAGATGCCTTGTTCCCTGAGAAAATCCACCTGGCTATAGTCTGCTTTTATGTATTCTTTGTGCAAGCGGTCCACTATCAATACGTAATCAGGCGTGAACTCTAGCCTGCCCACCTCTGTGCCCAAGATTGGGACAAAGAGTTGAATGCGTATCACCTCGTCTTTCCGCATTTTCAAGTTGCCAGGAACAGATATCTCTTTGGAGCCCATCTTAATCTCGAAGGTCATGTCGCCTACGATGTTCTTGGAGAACACTTGGTTGTCATAGACTTTTTGCACATAAGTAAGTTTGCGTACTTGTGGCGAAACCGCTTTTTGTTCTGTGGTGGACACGGAGGACGTGTCTTGCACGAGCATTTTCTTGCTGCCGCAAGATGCCATGAAGATGATGGAGGCCACTAAGACGAGACGTATAATCAATCCTTTTTCCATTTCTTCTTGTATTCTTGTTCGGTGATATATTTCTTGTTGTCCCTTTTCCAGAGAGCGGTTTCTAGGGTGGCGTCTTTCTCCACCGCTTTCTCCCAAAAGTTTACGGCTTCTTCTTTCAGTCCATTCATGTAATAGATATCTCCCACGTGTTCATAAATCGAGCCCGAAAGATCGGTGGAATCCATGCTTTGCAGGGCTTGGTCTATGTATATCTTGGCCTCCGCGTAACGCTCCTGCATGAAGAGAATCCAGGCGTAGGTGTCTAGATAGGTGGCGTTTTTAGGCTCTGCCTTGACGGTTTTGTAGCTCATCTGTTCCGCTCGCTGGAGATCTTTGTTCTCCAAACTCAGGTAATAGGCATAGTTGTTGAGGGTGGGAATGTTGTCCTCTTTATAGGAAAGGCTCTTGTCGTATGATTCGAAAGCTTCTTGCGCCTGTCCTTTTTGGTAAAGAACGTCTCCCATGATGGCATAGATGTCTGAAGCCATGTCTGGGCTGGTTTCATTGTTGATTTGCGCCACACCTTTCCTGAATGTGGTTAAAGTGCTGTCCAATTCGTCTTTTTGGTAATACGCTAATCCCGCGAAATAGTAAAACACCATTTCGTCAGGGTTATATTCTTGTGCGGGAAGGCAAAGGCCAATGACTTTGTCGTATTCTTGCTTGTCCCAGTGGGACAATACCAGTTGCAGACGGGCTTGTGCGTTATCAGGCGCGAGGTCTACCACTTTTTGGAAAGCGGCGTAAAGTGAGTCCTCCGGCATTTTCTTCAGGTACATATAAGATGCCTTGAACTCGGCGATATCTGCGTTGGGTTGTGGGGTGGATAGCGCCAAATCGAAAAGCCTTAATACTTCAGTGGAGTCTGTTGCGCTGACGTCTTTCCCCGACAGGTATTGTCTCAAGAGAGTGATTTTGGTGTCTTGGTCGGTTTTCGTGCTTGACAGAATGCGTGTCATCAATCGGCCAGCTTGCTCCTTGTCATCCATCTCCGTATAGTAATCATAAAGGGAGGCCAAGGCGGAGGCGTTGTCGGGATCTTCCTTCAATACGTCATTGAAATAGTGATAAGCCTCTTTTTGCCGGTTGTTCTGCATTAGCCAATTGCCCAGCATGATGCGATACAAGAAATCGTTGGGATGTTTTTCCACTAAGGAATGCAATACGTTATACGCCGCTTTCTTGTCGTCCATCATCTCGTAGACACGCATCTTGGAAAGGGTGATCTCCTCGCTCTCTCCCTCCTGCGTTTCCAGTCGATTCAACGTATGTAACATCTCCTCGTATTGGTTGTCAATCTGGTATAGTTGCAGAAGTGTCCTCAGGATTTCCGTGTTGCTATGGTCTTGTTGATAAAGTTTCTCATAGGTGGTAATGGCCGCGGGATAGTTTTTGGCATTGAGATAATGCTCGGCCACCCGTTCCTGATAGGTGGCGTTGTCGGGATTCAGGCTTGCCGCCTTGAGAATAGAAGCTAATGCCACGCTGTCTTTGCCCATCGACATATAGTAGGGAGCCATGTTGTAATACACCTCTGCCGCTTGAGGGTTGATTTTTCTCGCGTGTTCGAAGAGGTCAAAAGCGGCAGCGTAATTACCTTGAGCCTGCTGTGAACAGGCTTCCATGAAGAAATAGTCGAAACGCCGGTTGTCATTGACGGATAGGGAGTCGGCTTTTCCCCCAATGGGAATAGCACCCAAAGGAATCGCTACCCCAAATAACAACATGGGCAATGACAGTTTGACGATATGTCTAAATAGAATGGGCATCAACGCTAGCATTTATTGTTTTGTTATTTCACGCCTGTATGGCCGTATCCGCCTGCTCCTCGCTCGGTTTCATCGAGTGTCTCCACAGCCGTGAAAGACACTTGTTCGTGTTTTGCCACTACCATTTGGGCGATGCGTTCGCCGTCTTCTATCACGAAGTCTTCTTGGGAGAAATTAATGAGCAGTACGCCCAATTCCCCACGGTAGTCAGCGTCAATGGTGCCTGGAGAGTTGAGCACGGTAATGCCATGCTTCAGGGCCAGGCCGCTGCGTGGTCTTACTTGCGCTTCGTAATCTTTTGGCAAAGCTATGTAAAGCCCTGTGGGAACCAGCTTCCGTTCCATGGGATGGAGCACGATAGGCTCTTGGATGTTAGCCCGCAGGTCTAATCCCGCGCTTTGCCCTGTGGCGTAAGCGGGTAGAGGATGGTGGCCTTTGTTAATGACTTTGATTTCTATCATGGTCGCTCTGTCTGTTGCTTTAAGGATGCAAAAATAAGAAATTCTCCGCAGATAAACGCGGATTGTAGGGAAAATGAGGCTTTTTATCATTTTTTTATCATACTTTTGTGGTATGAATTGGAATCAACTTATCTCTAGCAAGCGATTGGGGCAGGAGCACTATCATGCCCTGCGCCATGATGACCGCTCGGAATTTAAGCGTGATCAAGACAGGATCATCTTTTCCGCGCCTTTCCGCAGGATGCAGAACAAGACGCAAGTGTTTCCTCTGCCAGGCTCTGTTTTTGTCCATAACAGACTGACCCATAGCCTGGAAGTGTCATGCGTGGGCATGTCGTTAGGCAATGACGTGGCTCGTGAATTGAAGAAAAAACATCCAGAATTGGCCTCGACTCTTTTTGAGGAAATAGGCACTATCGTGTCAACCGCTTGTTTGGCGCACGACATGGGCAATCCTCCTTTTGGCCATTCTGGGGAAAAAGCCATCCAGGCTTTCTTCTTGGAAGGAAATGGCCGCTCGCTCAAGGATCAGGTGAATCCAGGCTTTTGGGACGACATCACTCATTTTGAAGGTAACGCCAATGCTTTCAGGTTGTTGACCCATCAGTTTCAGGGCAGGCGCAAGGGAGGCTTCGTCATGACTTATTCGGTATTGGCCAGCGTGGTGAAATATCCTTTTGCCAGTAGCGTGGCTAATGGGCATGGAAAGTTTGGCTTTTTCTCCTCTGAGAGGGAATATTATGAGCGGATAGCCGATGAATTGGGCATAATTCGTTTCTCTGGGAAAGGAGACGCACCACGATACGCCCGTCATCCGTTGGTCTATTTGGTGGAGGCCGCTGATGATATTTGCTATGAAATCATGGACATAGAGGATGCCCATAAGTTGAAGATATTGACTTTCGAGGAAACTATGCGGTTGCTGTTGGGATTCTTTGACCAAGAAACGCAATGCCATATCTTGGACAGGATACGTGCGGAAGGCGTTGACGACAAGAATGAGCAAGTAGTGTATGCCCGTTCATGTGTTATCAACAGGTTGGAAGCGGAATGCGTCAGGGTTTTTACCGAACATGAAGAGGAAATCCTTTCCGGGACTTTTCAAGGAAGTCTTGTGGACAATATCGGTGAACGTGAGAAAGAGGCTTATCGTGAATGTACGTCCGTCTCGAAGCGAAAGATATACCAAAGCAAGCCTGTGCTGGATGTAGAGTTGTCGGGTTATAAGATTATGGCTACGTTGATGGATGTGTTTGTGGAGGCGGCTAAAGCCCCCGACAAATTCTATTCACGCCAGTTGATACAGCGGGTGAGTGACCAGTACGACATACACAACGAAAAACTGGAAGACAGGGTGATGGCCGTGGTGGACTATATCAGCGGCATGACGGACGTTTACGCGCTGGATATTTATCAGAAGATTAACGGTATCAGCCTTTCCATTATTTAACGGCTATGATAAAGGCCACGCCGCTGGGCGTGGCCTCTCACTGTGTTGACAGTTGGCGTATGCCGTTGTTTCTTTTCTTTTAGCGCAGAGCAGTGGTTTTTCTTGCCAAAAAGGAAGGTTATAATAGTCTTTCCAAGCTTTGTCGATAATTCTGCCAGAATATCAGCTTCTGCTCCGCTTTCTCCTTGTCCAGGAAACGGTTGAGTAGGGAATCGCTCAACTGGGTGCTGAGCAAGAAGATATAATGGTCTACCAATTCGGCCTTCTCCTTTACGGTCTTCTTTTTGGGATATCCCCGCTTCGCGGTTTCTTGCGCCCACTGGTCGGCGTTCTCGTTTATCTTGGCGGCAGTGTTTTGCAAGTCGGCCTTGAAATCCTCTAGATACGCCTTTTCCTCTTCGGTCAGTTGGCTGGCCTGCAGCTCAGAGAGGCTGATAGTGTTTTGTTGCAGGGCGGAATTGTCCACAGACTGCGCTACGGCCGCAAAGGGCATGAAGGCCATGGCGATAATGAAAAACCTGAATTGTTTCATGGCTGTTTCTCCTTATAGATAATATTATTAGCTCCGCTAGTGAAATATAGGGCTTCAGGATGGTCCTTGATGAAGCTGTTGATGTGGCGCACTCTTTTCTCTTCCAATATCTCGTCGATGGCGATGAGTATGCCCGTTTCCTCAACATCCCCGAAACCATAGTTGATGCCAGTGCCGAAGAGTTTCATCGTGGGGCTGAGATTCATGTAGGCGTTGACTAAAGGCGGAATGTTGTAACCTAACGCCCTTATCTCGCGGTTTAAGATGCGGTAGTCTTCCTTGAAGTCATCGGCGGTGAAAATGGCGGCCAATTCCTCTTCTGGGGTATCGATAACCAGCGGTTTCATCGGTATTACCAGGTTTTCTTTGTCATCGAAATGCTTTTTCAGGAAGTAGAGTATCATGTCCCTGCCTTTGCGGATGTAGGAGGGGTACATGGTCATCTTGCCAAAGAAATACTTCAACTCGGGGTAAACCACCGTCAGCGCTCCCAATCCGTCCCAAAGATTATCCAGCGCGAAGATGCTTTTGGTGTTCTTTCTTACGTTCTGGTATTCCAAAGAGACGAACGAGCGACCCAGCTCCACGGTGTAAGGCATATATTCCTTGAGGAACTTGTCAGAGAAATGGAACATGTGGCTAGTGGCCAAGATGGGTTGCCCTTGTTCGTTGAGCCGCCAGTCGCGCCCCAGCAGGTAGCGGTATCCACCTATTATCTCGTCGGCTTCCGGGTTCCACACTATCAGTTGCTTATAACAATTGTCTCCCCGGTCAAAGTCGTCAATGTCCATTGATAGGCCAGTGCCACCTCCAGCGGTGCGGAAGGCTATTTCGCGTAGACGGCCTATTTCGCGCATCACGTTGGGGGAATCGTTGTCGGTGACAATGTAAATCTCGTTATGACTCTTGTTGGTCATGCGGAGTTGCTTTTCGGGAGTGAGCTCCCGTTTCAATAGTTCCTTGTCTACCGGCTGAATGATTTCTTCCATATCTTGGTTGGTTTATAATTCGTACACTTTGTCTTCCACGAATTTTGCCCATTCCATCGGCGTTTTGCTCTTGTCAAATGTCTGCCAGGGGATGGGCTTTCCTATGGACACCTTGAAAGTCTTGTGCACATTCAGGTACATCTCGTCCACCAGGAAAAGCATGGCAACGTTAAACTTCAGTTTGAGTGTTTTGCATAGGTTGGCAATCCTGTAGAAGCGTTCTGAGTTCTGCCCTGAGAAATGGATGGGCACCACGTCTCGTTGGTAAGCCACGCTTTTTACGATGAAGGTCTTTGTCCATGGTATGTCGTGTATCTGCCCATTGATTTTCCGGCTGCACAGACCCGCGGGGAACATCAATATATGATTGTCTCCCTCGAAAGCCGCCTTGACCATGGCGGGGAAGTTGCGCCCGTTGTGCCCCGTCTTGTTGATGCCCACGCAGAGGGGAGCCAATCCGGGAAGGTTCATCAGCAAGTCGTTGACCAAGTAACGGAACCTGCCGTCGTAGTGCTTGCCGATGATGGAGCCCAAGGCTACGCCGTCCACTCCGCCCAACGGATGGTTGGAGACGAATGTATAGAGTTTCCCGTCGTCCTTGTCAGGCAGGTTCTCCAAGCCTTCCACTTGCAAGGTCATGTCGAGATAGCGCACGCACTCCTCCAGCCATTCCGTTCCGGTTATGCCTTTAGTCCGATAAAGGAAGTCGTTCACTTGGTCTTCGTGAACAATGCGCTTAAGCCATGAGACGAGAAAATGTGGCACGAACTTGGCTTTCTTGCCCATCTTCCCTTTTAGGATTTGCTCAATGTCAACGGTCTTCTCTATGGGTTTCTCCATGTCTCTTTCATGAAACTAGTTGCAAAAGTAACGTAACTTTTTTAAATATGGCACATTTTGTATAAAAAATAATCAAATTTTACGGATTTTGTTTGATTTCGTCATCTTGCCGCAATATCTTCTTCCTGCCCAGGGAAGCCTTGACGTATCCATGCCGTTTCGCTTTATCCGCGAGCAGTCTCTTGGAACGCTTTTTCAAGACTGCCTATGGATAAACCGCCAGAATTATGCAGGCAAACCTCTTTCCCTTAGTGAATAAACTCCAAGAAGATAGCTGAAAAGTCTGTTTCACGACGTGGAATGCGCTTTTTTAGCTACTTGCCCGCGTTTTTAAATTATTATCTTGCGTTTTCCCAACTAGGAGAAAAGATTTATTTCTCATAGTGGAGACGATTTTCCTGTTGTCTGCTTGCCAGCCTTTCGTGCGTCCCGCCAAAGTGGAGAGTTCGTTTTTGGGATGAAAAGCGTGCCTTGAAAGGTTATTTTCAAGTATTTTGTGAAAAAAGTGGGGAAAAGTGGAGGGATATGGGGATTTTTGTGTAACTTTGAAGCCGAATTACATTATAATGTATATAGCATGCGATTTCTGGGCAATATAGAAGCCAGGACTGACGCGAAAGGCAGGGCTTTCCTCCCGTCTGTATTCCGCAAGGCACTGCAAATGTCTGGCGAGGAAACATTGGTGCTCAGAAAAGACGTTTTCCAAGAATGTTTGGTGCTCTATCCAGAGTCGGTGTGGAACGGGCAATTGGATTTCCTGCGTTCCCGTCTTAACCGCTGGAACGCTGAGCATCAACAGATTTACCGCACTTTTATTGCCGATGCCGTGTCCATTACGCTGGACGGAAACGGCCGGTTCTTGATACCCAAAAGACAAATGAAGCTGGCGTGCATCGAGCAGGCCATACGTTTTATAGGAATGGGAGATACCATCGAGATATGGGCCAGCGAGGCGGAGAGTAAGGCGTTGCTGCCTTCCGATGAGTTCGGCAAGGCTTTGCAGGACGTCTTGGGCCGGGAAAAGGAAGATTGATAGCAAGTAAATGGTTACCATCGCAGATACATATCATGTGCCAGTACTCCTTCATGAGAGTATCGACGGACTGAATATCCAGCCCGGGGGCATCTATGTGGACGTCACTTTTGGAGGCGGAGGCCATTCCCGGGAAATACTTGCCCGTCTGGAGGGGGATGCCCATCTTTACGGATTTGACCAGGACGCTGACGCTGAGGCCAACATTCCCCATGACAGGAGATTTACCTTCGTGCGCTCCAATTTCCGTTACCTTCGCAATTGGATGCGCTATTATGGCGTGGAGCGAATAGATGGCTTGCTGGCGGACCTTGGCGTATCGAGCCACCACCTGGACGATGCTTCCCGCGGCTTTTCTTTTCGCTTCGACGCCCCGTTGGATATGCGCATGAACAAAAGGGCGGGAGTCTCTGCCGCGGATGTCGTTAATGATTACGAGGAAGGCAGGCTGGCGGATGTGTTTTACCTTTATGGCGAATTGCGCGATTCCCGCCGTATCGCTTCCGCTATCGTGGAATGCCGCAAGCGGCAACGCATCGTCACCACGCAAGATTTCCTGCAAGTCGTAAGCCCGCTTTTCAGAAGGGAACGGGAAAAGAAAGACTTGGCCAGGTTGTTCCAGGCCTTGCGCATAGAGGTGAACCACGAGATGGATGCCTTGAGGGAAATGCTGCAATCGGCTACTGAAGTGTTGAGGCCAGGAGGTCGGTTGGCGGTGATCACCTACCACTCGTTGGAAGACCGAATAGTGAAGAATGTGATGAAGACAGGGAATTGCGAAGGAAAGGCCCTGAAAGATTTCTATGGCAGGGTGGAAACGCCATTTAAGTTGGTCAACAACAAGGTGATAACGCCTTGCGAAGAGGAACAAGCCAACAATCCCAGGAGTAGAAGCGCAAAATTAAGAATAGCCGAGAAGAAATGAAAGAAGACGAGATACATGACATGAACGCCGCGGAACAAAACATGTTCAGTGGAGAAACCATGGAGGGAGAAGCGCGTGAGAACGCGGACGGACAATCCGACGTGTCCGCTGAAAAACAAGCCACGACTTTGTCGGAAGCTATCGCCAAGCAGGCCGTTGAAGAGGAAAGGCCTTCCTCCTCCAGTTTCTCTTTGGCGAAGATATTGGGTGGCGATATTTGGTCCGCCCAGGTTATCCGCAAGCAGATATGGCTTATTGTCATCGTTGTCGTTTTCACCTTTATATATATAACGAACCGCTATCACGTGCAAAAAAGCCTTATTGAGATAGATCGGTTGAAAAAGGAATTGCAGGACGCTAAGTATAAAGCGCTTTCCAGTAGCAGCCAGATTACCGAGAAAAGCAGGGAGAGCAAAGTGCTGGAACAGTTGAGAGCCAACAAAGACTCCCTGTTGCACATGTCCACGCAGCCTCCATATATTATCAATATACCAGAAAATGAGCAAGTTCGATAACAAGAAAGTCAGTCCAAGATATAATGCCATCGCCATTGTCATGACGTTGCTCTCCATCTGTGTGGTGGCTAAGGCCTTCTACACTATGAGCGCGAAGCGGGATTTCTGGATGCAGGTGGCTGACAGGGTAAAGAACGACTCCGTTCCCGTGAAACCCGCGCGCGGCAACATTTTGAGTTGCGACGGGCAGCTGATGGCCAGCTCACTTCCTGAATTCAAGATGTATATGGACTTCAAGGCTTTGCGCACAGCCGAGAACGATAGTTTATGGGAGGTAAAACTGGATTCTATCTGCCAAGGACTCAACGATATATTTCCCGAGAAATCCGCCAAGAAGTTCCGGGAAGACTTGGAGGAAGGACGCCAGAAGCAGAGCATGCATTGGGCGATATGGAACCGGCGCGTGGATTATAATACATATACAGAGGTGAAGAAGCTGCCCGTCTTCCGCCTCTCTTCCTATAAAGGTGGTTTCCATGTGGAGGAGTTCAACGCCCGCAAACGTTCTTACGGTTCGCTGGCAGGCAGGACCATCGGCGCCATGTATGGCGCGAAAGACACGGCGAGATTCGGCCTGGAATTGTCTTATGATTCCATCTTGCGCGGAAAATACGGCATTGTGCATCGTCGCAAGATACGCAATAAGTTCTTGAACATTACGGATACGCCTCCTGTAGATGGTGCCGATATCGTGACTACGATAGACGTGGGAATCCAGGACTTGGCTGAACGGGCGGTGCTGGATGAATTAAAGAAGATTAATGGCAATGTGGGCGTGGCCATCGTGATGGAGGTGAGCACGGGAGACATCAAGGCTATCGTCAATATGGAGAAGTGTATCGATGGAGAATACCGTGAAGTGCGCAACCATGCGGTCAGTGACTTGCTGGAGCCAGGGTCTGTATTCAAGACAGCCTCCATTATGGTGGCTCTCGACGACGGAGTGGTGGATACCACATATCATGTAGAGACCGCGGCCGGTGTATGGAATATGTATGGTCGGGATATGAAGGACCACAACTGGCGCAAAGGCGGCTATGGCATGCTCACCTTGCCACAGACCTTGATGTTTAGCTCAAATGTTGGCGTGAGCAGGATAGTCGATGACCATTACAGAAGCCATCCCGAGAAGTTTGTGGAAGGTATCTATCGTACGGGGTTGGCCGATGATTTGCAAATTCCGTTGATGGGATCTACTCCGGCGCGTATTCGAATGCCTCACAAGAACAAGCGTGGGCAATACGATAACTGGAGCAAGACCGCTTTGCCATGGATGAGCATCGGCTATGAGACGCAAATACCGCCCATATCTACCTTGACGTTCTATAACGCGATTGCCAATAATGGTAAGATGATGCGTCCAAGGTTTGTTTCAAGGGTGGAGAAAGACGGCCAGACCATCATGGAATTTCCGCCCGTGGTCATGAGGGAGAGGATATGTAAGGAGAAAACTCTAGGAGAGATACAGACGATCTTGGAGCACGTGGTGAGCCAGGGACTTGGAAAGAAAGCGGGTTCACCCTCGTTCAAGGTGGCTGGCAAGACGGGCACGGCGCAAATCTCTCAGGGGGCGGGTGGTTACAAGGTAGGCATTACCAACTATTTGTTGAGCTTCGCGGGCTATTTCCCAGCCGACGCACCTCGCTACAGCTGTATTGTCTGCATACAGAAGAGCGGGCTTCCCGCCTCTGGCGGAGGTATGAGCGGATTGGTCTTCCACAATATCGCGGAAGGCATCATGGCCCAAAGTTTGAAATTGGACGTGAAAGATGCCCGTGATTCCCTTTCCGTTTGTGTACCCGATGTTAAGCGAGGCAATGTGCTTGCGGCCGACTATGTGTTGCGTCACTTAGGCATCACCACCGATACCCCTTGGTCAGGTAGCTATACTAAGGGTGGTCCTGTGTGGGGAGTGGCTCATAAGGAACATAATCGTGTGAAGCTTTCTAGCCAAAAGTTACCTGCGCTCGCCAAGGTGCCCGACGTGAAAGGCATGGGTGCTCGTGACGCGGTATATTTGCTGGAAAGCAGAGGCATCAAGGTGAGGATACAGGGTAGGGGAAAAGTGGTGGAGCAATCGCTTGCCCCAGGTAGCTCATGCAGGAAGAACGCCATCTGTGAGATAAGGCTAAAATAAAACAAGAAACCAAAGAGGAGTACGCAAATGATATTGAAAGATTTATTGCGGGGTATCCGCGTAATGGAAACGATTGGCAGCGAGGAGACAGAGATAAGCGGCGTAGCTATAGATTCTCGTAAGGTTACGAAGGGAGGCTTGTTCGTCGCGATGAAAGGTACGCAAGTCGATGGCCACAAGTTTATTCCCAAGGCTATCGAACTGGGAGCCGCCGCCATTCTCTGCGAGAACCTGCCTGATAATTTGGAAGAGGGAGTTGCTTATGTAGTAGTACCCGATACGGAAGATATCGTTGGCGAGGTGGCCACTAGATTCTATGGCAATCCTTCTGAAAAGTTGAAGTTGGTGGGAGTTACAGGCACTAATGGCAAGACAACGATTGCCACCCTGTTGTATAATATGTTTCGCAAGTTTGGTCACAAATGTGGCTTGCTGTCCACAGTGTGCAACTATATTGAGGAGGAGGCTATACCCGCCGACCACACCACGCCTGACCCCATTGAGCTGAACGAGTTGCTGGCAAGAATGGTGGAAGTGGGTTGCGAATATGCCTTCATGGAATGTTCTTCCCATGCTATCGCCCAGAAACGCATTGGCGGCTTGAAGTTCGCGGGTGGCATCTTCACCAACCTCACCCGAGACCATTTGGATTATCATAAGACCTTTGAGAATTACCGGAATGCCAAAAAGGCTTTCTTTGACGGGTTACCTAAAAGCGCTTTCGCCATTACCAATGCAGACGACAAGAATGGACTGGTGATGACACAAAACACGAAGGCCGTCGTGAAAACTTATTCCACTAGAAGTGCCGCCGATTTTAAGGCAAGGATATTGGAATGCCATTTTGAGGGAATGTACTTGGAGATAGACAATCGGGAAGTAGGCGTGCAATTCATAGGTAAGTTTAACGTGAGCAACCTGTTGGCGGTCTATGGCGCTGCCGTTATGTTAGGCAAGCATCCCGAAGACATCTTGTTGGTGATGAGTACCTTGCATAGTGTGAGCGGGCGCTTGGAGCCAATCCGTTCTCCCGAAGGTTATACGGCAGTGGTGGACTATGCCCATACGCCTGACGCGTTGGAGAATGTACTCAATGCCATTCATGAAGTGCTCAATGGCAAAGGGCAGGTAATTACCGTGTGCGGTGCTGGAGGCAATAGGGACAAGGGCAAACGGCCATTGATGGCGCAAGAAGCGGTTAAACAGAGTGATAAGGTGATTTTCACGAGCGATAATCCTCGTTTCGAGGAGCCGCAAGATATCATCGACGACATGTTGGCGGGACTGAATGACCACCAAAAACGCAAGGCGTTGACTATCGTAGACCGCAAGGAGGCTATTCGCACTGCTTGTATGTTGGCGGGAAAAGGCGATGTCGTTCTCATTGCGGGTAAGGGTCATGAGGATTACCAAGAGGTGAAAGGCGTAAAGCACCACTTCGATGACAAAGAGGTAGTGAAGGAAATCATGGGCATAAAATAATTTCAAGGAGATGTTATACTATCTATTTAGGTTTTTGGAGCAATGGGGAATCGCGGGTTCTCACATGTGGGGATATATTTCTTTCCGCTCCTTGCTGGCGTTGATGCTCTCGCTGGTTATTTCGGCGTGGTTTGGCGAGAGATTTATCAAGTATCTGCGCAAAAAACAAATCACGGAGACGCAACGCGATGCCAGTATAGATCCTTTTGGCACCCAAAAGATTGGCGTACCCTCCATGGGTGGTGTGATTATCATCTTGGCCATTCTGGTTCCAGTTCTCTTGTTGGGCAGATTGCGCAATATCTATCTCATCTTGATGATTATCACTACCGTTTGGTTGGGTTTCTTAGGAGGGATGGATGATTTCATCAAGATATTTAGGCGCAATAAAGAAGGCCTGAAAGGTAAATATAAGATAGTGGGACAGGTCGGTATAGGGCTGATAGTGGGATTGGTGTTGTGGGCTTCTCCTGACGTGAAAATGAATGAAAACCTTGCCATAGACCGACAAGGACAGGAGACTATTGTCAAGCATCGCACAGAAGCCTCAAAATCGCTGAAAACAACTATTCCTTTCGTTAAGGGCCACAACTTGGACTACTCCCGCATCACCGCGTTTTGCGGCAAATACAAGACCGCGGCGGGATGGGTATTATTCGTTGTCATGACGATACTGGTGGTAACAGCTGTTTCCAATGGTGCCAATCTCAATGACGGAATGGATGGCATGTGTGCGGGCAACTCGGCTATCATAGGTGTGGCATTAGGCATATTGGCCTATGTCAGTTCGCATATCGAGTTTGCCTCTTATCTTAACATCATGTACATCCCGGGCAGTGAGGAGTTGGTGGTGTTCTTCTGCGCTTTCATAGGGGCCTTGATAGGTTTCTTGTGGTATAATGCTTACCCAGCCCAGGTGTTTATGGGCGATACGGGCTCATTGACCATCGGCGGTATTATCGCTGTAGGAGCTATCATTATTCACAAGGAGTTGATGTTGCCTATTTTATGCGGCATCTTCTTTGTGGAAAGTCTCAGTGTTATCATGCAAGTTTGGTATTACAAGCTTGGTAAGCGTCGAGGAGTGAAACAGCGCATCTTCAAACGTACGCCCATCCATGATAATTTCCGTACACAGGAATGCCAATTAGATCCTGATTGTTCTTACGTTTTCAAACGTCCTCGTGGTGCTGTGCACGAATCAAAGATTACTATCCGCTTTTGGATTATCAGCATCATTTTGGCGGCATTGACTATCATCACGTTAAAGATTAGGTGATTATAACCAGATATACATTATATAATATTATAGCATTAATATGAGTAGAATCGTTGTTTTAGGTGCGGGAGAAAGTGGAGCTGGTGCGGCAGTGCTGGCACGCGCTAAAGGATTTGACGTGTTTGTATCAGACAGCTCAAGCATCAAGCCCACATACAAGGAGCTGCTCGACTTGCATGGCATAGAATGGGAAGAAGGCAAGCATACAGAGGATAAAATTCTTAACGCGGACGAAGTCATCAAAAGCCCAGGCATCCCCAAGGAGGCCCCCATCGTGCAGAAGTTAATGGGGCAGGGAACTCATATCATCAGCGAGATAGAATTCGCGGGTAGATATACCTCTTCTAAGATGATTTGCATTACGGGCAGCAATGGCAAGACCACGACAACTTCTCTTATCTACCATATTTTTAAGGCCGCGGGCTACGATGTGGGGTTGGCTGGCAATATCGGCAAGAGTCTTGCCTTGCAGGTGGCGGAGTCTCCTCATGAGTATTATGTGATAGAGTTGAGTAGCTTCCAGTTGGACAACATGTATGATTTCCACGCGAATATAGCCATCTTGCTTAATATCACGCCCGATCATTTGGATCGCTATGATAATTGTATGCAGAACTATGTGGACGCAAAGATGCGCATCATACAGAATCAAGATGGCAACGACAGCTTCATCTATTGGAATGATGACCCCATTATCCGGAAGGAATTGGGCAAGTATGACATCAAGGCTGTGAGATGTCCATTCTCCGAAATCAAGGAAAATGGAGTCATAGGTTATATAGAGAAAGGCATCTATAAATTGGAATACCCCACGCCCTTCAACATGGAGCAGGAGGAACTGAGTCTTACGGGCAAGCATAATATTTACAACAGCCTGGCAGCAGGATTGGCTTCCAACATAGCGGGTATACAGAAGGAAATCATCCGCAAGAGCCTGGGAGACTTCCCTGGCGTAGAGCATCGGCTAGAGAAAGTTTGCAAGGTAGCGGGTGTGCAATATATCAATGACTCCAAGGCCACAAACGTAGATGCTTGTTGGTATGCTTTGGAAAGCATGACCACCCCAACGATTCTCATTATCGGTGGCAAGGACAAGGGCAATGACTACAGTGCCATCATGGACCTGGTGAAAAAGAAGTGCAAGGCTTTGGTCTATCTAGGCGCGGACAACCAGAAACTGCATGATAACTTCGACCAGTTGGGCCTTCCTGTCAAGGACACTCACAGCATGAAGGAGTGCGTGAAGGCTTGCTATGCCATGGCCACTCCAGGTGACACCGTATTGCTGAGTCCCTGCTGCGCCAGCTTTGACTTGTTCAAGAACATGGAAGACCGTGGAGAGCAATTCAAGGAACTCGTTAAAAACCTATAGCTGAATGATCAACAAGACACTGGGAAATATATTCAAGGGAGACAAGGTCATATGGATGGTGTTCTTTTTCCTCTGTATGATCAGCATCGTGGAGGTTTATTCCGCCTCCAGCTCGCTTACCTATAAATCCGGCCAGTACGCCTTGCCTGTTATCAAGCATTCTGGTTTCTTGTTGCTAGGTTTGCTGGCTATGGTCATCACGCTCAATATCAAGTGCAAGTACTTCAAGATATTGACCCCATTCTTGCTGTTCCTGTCTGTCATCTTGTTGCTTTGGGCACTTATCGCGGGTCATAATGCCAACGATGCCAGCCGCTGGGTGGAGATATTGGGCTTCAGGTTCCAGCCCTCCGAGATAGCCAAGGGAACCTTGGTGCTTACGGTTGCCCAGATATTGAGTGCCACGCAAACGGAAAAGGGTGCCGACAAGAGGGCTTTCACTTATATTCTTATCGTATGCGCACTCATCATCCCGCTTATTGCCCTTGAGAATCTATCCACGGGTATGCTCTTGGCGCTTACGGTGTTGTTGATGATGATCGTGGGACGTGTTCCGGCCAGCCAGATAGGAAAGCTCGTGGGCGTAAGCACGATTATCATCGTGGGCATCGTGGCGCTTGTCCTGTTGGTGGGCAAAGATGAGGCTCCCGCTAATCCGCGCCAGGAACTGACAGAGCAAATATCTAAGGTGGAGGAGAAAGAGCAGGAAGCCGAGGAAGGCGGTTTGGCTAAACTGCTGCATAGGGCTGATACTTGGAAAGCTCGTATTTTGAAATTTCTGGATGATAAACCTGTCAATCCCGAGGATGTGGATATCATGGACAAGGATATGCAAGTAGCGCATGCCAATATCGCCATAGCTTCCTCTAATTATATAGGCAAAGGGCCTGGCAATTCGGATGAGCGGGATTTCCTTTCCCAGGCGTTTTCCGATTTCATCTATGCTATCATTATTGAGGAAACAGGTATAGCGGGAGCCACATTTGTGGCGTTACTTTACGTGATATTGCTTTTCCGGGGAGGGAGAATAGCTAATCGTTGCGAGAACAACTTCCCCGCGTTTCTTACGATGGGTTTATGTATTATGCTTGTGACGCAGGCTTTATTTAATATGATGGTGGCGGTGGGCTTGGCTCCCGTTACAGGTCAACCACTTCCTCTTATTAGCAGAGGAGGAACCTCATCCGTGCTTAATTGTATCTATATAGGCGTGATATTGAGCGTGAGTCGTTCTGCCAAGAAGCGGGAAGGTTTGCAAACCATGCCCGTTAAGCAGGAAGCGTCTAAATCGTAAAAGGTTTGGAGAAATTTGTCTAAAAATAACTCTAAGAGGAATATTTTAATTACTTTCGCGGTACAAACTTATTGGTTATGGATAAAGAACTAAGAATCATCATCAGTGGAGGTGGAACTGGTGGGCATATCTTTCCCGCTATATCTATCGCTAATGCCATTAAGTCACAATGTCCTGAAGCAAAGATATTGTTTGTGGGAGCGTTGGGACGCATGGAGATGCAGCGTGTCCCAGCCGCGGGATATGAGATTAAAGGCTTACCAATCTGTGGGTTTGACCGCAAGCATCTTTTGAAGAACATTGCCGTATTATTTAAGATATGGAAGAGCCAACGTATGGCCAACAAAATTATACGTCAGTTTAAACCCATGGCGGCTGTAGGCGTGGGTGGTTACGCTAGTGGCCCCACGCTGAATGTATGTGCTAAACATGGTGTCCCTTGTTTGATACAGGAACAAAACTCTTATGCGGGGGTGACCAATAAACTGTTGGCCAAGAAGGCGGCCAAGATTTGCGTGGCTTACGACAATATGGAGCGCTTCTTCCCGGCGGAAAAGATTATCGTCACGGGAAATCCCGTAAGGCAGAACCTGTTGGAGAATACACTCACTCCGCAAGAGGCCAGGACTCGATTGGGATTGTCGCCCGACAAAAAGACGATATTGATCGTAGGTGGAAGCCTCGGTGCCCGTACTATCAACGAAAGTGTATTGCGACATCTGGACTTGGTGGAAAAGTGCGGGGCACAGTTTATTTGGCAAACGGGAAAGTATTATCATGCTGATATCGTGAAGGCCTTGGAGGCGCATCGTGAGTTGCCTATGCTGCACGTTTCCGATTTTATCAGTGACATGGGTTTAGCCTATAAGGCGGCAGACCTTGTGATTAGCCGGGCTGGAGCGAGCAGTATCAGTGAGTTCTGTTTGATAGGAAAGCCTGTGGTATTGGTGCCTAGCCCCAATGTGGCAGAAGACCATCAAACAAAGAACGCCTTGGCTTTGGTGAATAAAGACGCTGCTCTTTATGTGAAAGACAATGAAGCTCCAGACCAGCTGCTTGACCTTGCGATCAAGACCGTTAACGATGGTGCCAAGCTGGAATCTCTTAGTTGCAACATCAAGAAGCTGGGCAGGAAGGATTCTGCCGACACTATTGCGAAGGAGGTAATCAAACTAGCGTTAGGTTTATGAAACTATCAGAAATAAAATCGGTATATTTTGTCGGAGCGGGCGGCATAGGCATGAGTGCTATCGCACGCTACTTCCTGGGCAAGGGGCTGCTTGTCGCGGGATACGACAAGACTCCTTCCAAGCTTACCCAAGATTTGGAACGGGAAGGTATGGACATCCATTATGAGGAAGACGTTAACGCTATTCCCCAAGCTTGCCGTGACCCGAAGTCTACGTTGGTGATATATACGCCCGCCATTCCGGATAATCATCAAGAATTGGTGTTTTTCCGTGAACAAGGTTTCGAGATAGAGAAAAGGGCACAGGTGTTAGGAAGACTTACCCAAGCCCATAAGGGACTTTGCGTGGCGGGAACGCATGGCAAGACCACCACTTCCTCTATGTGTGCCCACATCATGCATCAAAGCCATGTGGATTGCAATGCTTTTTTGGGTGGAATCACCAAGAATTACCATACAAATTATATCCTATCCGATAAGAGTGATTATGTCGTGATAGAAGCCGATGAGTTTGATCGTAGTTTCCATTGGTTGCGTCCATGGATGACGGTCATAACCTCTACTGATCCAGACCATTTGGATATCTATGGAACCAAGGATGCTTATTTGGAAAGTTTCCGTCATTATACGGAACTGATACAACCTGGTGGCGCGCTGATCATCCATCAAGGATTAGAAATGAAGCCCAATGTTTGTCAGGGAGTGATTACTTACGAATACAGTCTTGATGAGGGTGATTTCCATGCTGAGAATATAATCATTTCCAATGGAGAAATTTCTTTTGACTTTATTTCTCCCATTGAGAATATCCCCAACGTTGTATTGGGGCAGCCTGTCCCTATTAATATAGAAAATGGTATTGCCGCTATGGCTATGGCCCAGCTTAATGGCTGTACTGCCGAAGAAATACGACAGGGCATGGGTACATTCCAAGGAGTGGAACGTCGTTTTGATTTCCAGATCAAGACGGACAAGCTGGTTTTCCTTTCCGACTACGCGCACCATCCCAAGGAGATCCTCCAAAGTGCCAAGAGCATAAGGGAACTTTATCGGGACAGGAAGATTACGGCCATTTTCCAGCCCCATTTGTATACCCGTACAAGGGACTTTTATCAAGACTTCGCCCAAAGCCTGAGTTTGCTGGACGAGGTGATTCTTTGCGATATCTATCCCGCTAGGGAACAACCGATACCTGGTGTGACCTCTCAGTTGATTTACGACAATCTGCGCCCGGGCATAGAGAAGAGCATGATACATAAGGAAGACGTGCTGGACTTGGTGGCCAGTCGATCGTTTGATGTGCTTATTGTGTTGGGAGCGGGAGATCTAGACAATTACGTTCCGCAAATTACCAAGATATTGAATGCTAACAATCCATGAGGATAAACTGGAAGAAAACCTTCGTCGTCACGCTCGATGTTATACTTGCCGTATATCTCGTGCTTGTATTCACCTCGTTCAACAAACCGGATGAAACGAGGAAACGTTGCGTGAAGGTGGCCATCAACATAGAAGATGAGATGACTAATGGTTTTCTGGATGCCAGTGATATCAAGCGCAGGTTACAGGCTTGCAAACTTTATCCGCTTAATAAACCTATGGCTCAGGTTAATACGCGAGAGATAGAGGCTATGTTGAAGCGAAGCCCGTTCGTGAAGACTACGGATTGCTATAAGACAGAAGATGGAGTGGTGCACATTCTCCTGACGCAGCGCATGCCCGTGGTGCGTATCAAGAGCCTTAACAATGATGATTACTATTTGGATGACCAAGATCAGGTAATGCCTAATACTCGCTATACCAGTGATTTGATTATTGCCACAGGACATATCAACAAGGCTTTCGCCAAGGATTATGTCTCTGTTCTTAGCAAGTGTCTTATGGCAAGCGAATTGTGGAGGAATCAAATAGAGCAAATCAATGTCTTGCCCGATAAGGGCATTGAACTGGTGCCCCGAGTGGGTAATCACGTGGTGTATATCGGGCAACTGCCTGAGTCTACAAATGCCGCTAAACGAAAAGAGGAAGTGAGCGCTTATGTGGAAAAGAAGATGAAGCGACTTGAGTTCTTCTATAAGTATGGCCTCTCTCAAGCTGGTTGGAACAAGTACTCCTACATCAACTTGGAGTTTGACAACCAAATTATTTGTAAGAAGGGAAGTCCTCATTTGTAGGACTTCTTTGAAGCATTGTGAAATAAGGAAATGATAATATTAGGACTATGCCAAATGATTTTATTGTAGCTATTGAATTAGGTTCATCCAAGATGACCGGCATTGCCGGAAAGAACAACATCGACGGAAGTATCACGGTTTATGCCATCGTCGAGGAGGACTCCAGCGCATGCATACGCAAGGGAGTCGTCTACAACTTGGACAAGACGGGACAGTGCTTGACCAATATCATCCAGCGGCTCAAGACCATTCTCAAGCATGAGATCACTCAGGTATATGTAGGTGTAGGCGGCCAATCCATCCGTAGCGTCAAGAATGTCATTATCAAGGACTTCCCTGACGGAACGATAATATCGCAGGACATGGTCAATGAAATCATGGACATCAACAGGGCCATGACCTATCCAGAGCAGGAGATATTGGACTCTGCCGTACAGGAATATAGGGTGGATGCACAATACCAGTTGGATCCTGTTGGTATACAATGTAATCACTTGGAAGGTAATTTCCTCAACATCTTGTGGCGCAAGTCTTTCTATCATCACATCAACACTTGTTTTGAGATGGCAGGCATTCCCATCGCGGAGATGTATTTGGCTCCCCTTGCCTTGGCGGACAGCGTGCTGACTGATGCGGAGAAGCGCATGGGTTGCTTGTTGGTGGACTTGGGGGCAGATACCACAACGGTGTGCGTGTATCACAAGAACATTCTCCGTCATTTGGCTGTGATACCATTGGGAAGCAACAACATTAACAAAGACCTCGTTAATACGTTCCAGCTGGATGACAGCGAGGCGGAGGAAATGAAATTGAAATACGCTTCGGCCTATACTGATAACAGTTCCATAGAGAATATGCCCAATTACGTGATAGACCAAGAGCGGCAGATGGAAAGTCGCAAGTTTATCGAGTTGGTGGAGGGAAGATTGGCGGAGATTATCCAGAATGCGTGGTTCCAGGTGCCTAGTGAGTATGCGGACAAACTTGGAGGTGGTATTGTCCTTACGGGAGGCGGTAGCAATATGCCCGAGATTCAAAAGGCTTTTCAACAGCATACGCATATAGAGAAAATCCGGATTGCCAAGTTTATCAGCCAGTCTGTGAATAGTAACGATCAAAAGGTGACGGAGCAAAAGGGTATGATGAATACCATATTGGGACTCTTGGCCAAAGGCAATATGAATTGCGCAGGTGAAGAAATCCGCAATGACCTTTTCGACTCTAATAACAATTCCAAGCCAGTGCGCAATCCGAACGATACCAATAAGGTAGGCGTGGTTTTGACCGCCGCTGAAAAGCAGAAAGCGGAGGAAGAAGCCAAGAAGAAACGCGAGGAGGAAGAACAGGCTCGTCAAAAAGCCGCGGCTGAAGAGGCTCGCCGCCTGGAGGAGGAAAGAAGGCAAAATAGTTTTATCCATAAGATGGGCAGGCGCATCAAGCAGTTTGGCAAGAAGATGATAGAGCCGGAAGAGTGATACACGGATATGATTAACCAATAGAATAAACGAGTATGACAAACATATTAGACTTCGGTGAACCCGACAAGAAGAACAGCATCATTAAGGTGATTGGTGTGGGCGGAGGTGGCGGAAACGCAGTTAATCACATGTATCGTGAAGGTATTCACGACGTGAACTTTGTTTTGTGCAACACGGATGCCCAAGCACTCAATGACTCTCCCGTTCCTGTCCATTTGCAGTTGGGAAAGGAAGGCTTGGGTGCGGGCAACAAGCCCGAAAGGGCGAAGGAGGCTGCCGAGGAAACAGAAGAAGAGATACGTAATATGCTCAATGACGGCACCAAAATGGCTTTTATCACGGCTGGCATGGGCGGCGGCACTGGTACGGGAGCAGGCCCTGTTATCGCGCGTATTAGCAAGTCTATGGGCATTCTTACTGTTGGCATTGTTACTATACCTTTCCGTTTTGAGGGAGCCAAAAAGATAGATCAAGCCTTGGATGGGGTGGAGGAAATGGCTAAGCATGTCGATGCCCTTTTGGTCATTAACAATGAGCGTTTGCGCCAGATATATCCTAATCTGGACGTGTTCGAGGCTTTTGGCAAAGCGGATGACACGTTGAGTGTGGCCGCTAAGAGTATTTCTGAGATTATCACTGTCAATGGCATTATTAACCTTGATTTCCGTGATGTGGAAACTACGCTCAAGGATGGCGGTGTGGCTATCATGAGCACGGGCTACGGAGAAGGTGAAGGCCGTGTTGGCAAGGCTATCGAAGACGCGCTCAATTCTCCGCTACTCAATGACAATGATGTTTTCAATTCCAAGAAGATTCTCTTGAGCATCGCTTTCTCGGGAAAGAAGGAGGATAGCGATATGCTTACCATGGAGGAGATGAACGACGTGAATGATTTCATGGCCAAGTTTGGCGCTGATTTTGATTTCAAGTGGGGATTGTCCACAGATCCTGATTTGGGAAATAAAGTGAAAGTCACGCTCTTGGCTACAGGTTTTGGAATTAAGGATGTGGAAGGCATGAGCGAACATATCGGCAAACATGCTCAGGAAGAGGCTATCGCCCGTGCGCAAAAAGAAGAGAAAGACGCGGAACGGTTGGAACGCATGAAGACATATTATGGGGATGGCTCTTTCACCGCTAAGTATAAGCATAGTCCTAAGATTTATCTTTTCAAGCCAGAGGATTTGGATAACGAGGACGTGATATCCATTGTGGAGAATAATCCCACTTTCCGCCGTTCGAGCCAGCAGTTGAAGGAGATACAGGCTATCTCCACTGGTGCTGGTGACAAGGTGGAGACCAACGACACGCCTGGCACCATCTCTTTTGATTAAATGCCAGGTAGCCGACTGGAGAGGCCTCTATTTTAAAGAGTATAACCATGTTGCCCCAAAAGTCTGGGTAAGGCTTTTGGGGCAACATGGTTATATTTGGCATTGGGGCTTATGAGTGTCGTCGCTTTCATAGGACGGGATGCTGCCAGCAATGGCTCTTTTTCTTTTCTGCCTTTGAATAGGGCTTTCCTTTCCAGAAGAGTATACCTCAAAAGTCAGTACTACTCCTTTTCGATTTCAGTAGTATTGAAATCCAATATCAGTAGTACTGCGTTGGGCAAGTCAGTAGTACTGTGTCTTTTCCTGATTTCACTAGACACTTTTTTGTTTTATAACCTAACGTGAGTTCGATGAAATATAAGTGTTTGAAGATTTTGGAAAAGCCACGCGACTTTGACCCTTTTGGCCAAGCAGGATTTGCCCACCTTTGGCTACAATATGATTGACCCTTTAAAGTCCTGGTGTTGGGGGTCAATTTT
>OIDW01000012.1_pt1 | contig 144044 bp, 114 predicted proteins | sample 1581621 | NCBI WGS metagenome assembly OIDW01 (sample SAMEA3882529, study PRJEB24775) | human gut metagenome | biome: human-associated habitat; feature: intestine environment; material: feces | place: Netherlands | collected 2009/2010 | reverse complement strand
CCGGGGCTTTTTGACTAATTGTTTAACTCGTCCCATTTTAACGGGACACTAATGATGTAGATATATTATGTAGTTTCTATACTTCGTGGTTTGATTTTGAAGGCAAAGTTAAATCAAAAATAGATAATAGCAGGAATTTGAGGTTTACAAAACAGTTCAAAATCAATCGCGGGGTTTACATGTCAGTTTAGCTAATAGTGTAAGTAACTCACAATGAGCGGATATATTCATCCCATTTCTCTGGGGTCTCTTCTTTCCCGAAAGCCTTAAGATATAGCCTTTTACGTATGGCTGATATTGAACTCTTGGTTCTGGAAGTCAGAATGGAGATGTTTTTAGGCGAAATATTGATTTTCAACAAAAGACAGACATGGTATTCAAGTTCGCTTATTTTACACAACTCCAAGATGCGTTCTTTGAATCCGGGATAGCGGTCGTTTACTTCCGTGTCCAATACAAGCCAATCTTTTGCCGATAGCTTTTTCCTGAAATCACTTATCGTTTTATCATTAAGCATTGCGATTGTCTTTTTGCAAATGTCGGAATTTTCAAGTCCGGTTTCTGCCAATTTCCTGTTCTCCGCTTTGATTTCCGCCATCTTGTTAATGTTATTCAGCAATTCTTGTTTCGCTTTCAAGTCAGAAACAAGGCTTTCGTTTTTGCTTGTTGACATGGTGAGTTGTCGTTCCAACTCCGCTATTTTCCTGTTATTCTCTTCTATGAACGCATTGCTTTGCTCATAAAGAGAAGTGAAGAAGCGTTTTTCATTTTCGTGTTTTACCTGTTCTGTTTGCCTCTTTTTCTTAGCATACAATACAAAACTGATAAATGAAAGTATGACCGCGACCACTAAGATAAAGGTTGTCAATAGCGCTTGTCGGTCTTTCATTACCACTTCTTTGAGCCTCGTGTTTTCTTTTTCCCTAAGGCTATAATTATACATCGCGTCTATTTGCGCGACTTTTTCGGTCTGAATAATGGTATGTATAGAGTCTGAATACTGGTTGTATTGGTCGATATAAGCCGCGGCTTTGGAGGCGTCCTTATCCAAGTAATAATGTCCCAACCATTTCCCGGCGCTTTGTTTGGCGTAGATATCCTCCAACTTGAACAGTTTCTCGTTCAATATGGCAGCCGTGTCCTTATATCCTATTTTGTCATAAATGTCGGCGGCGATAGCGTAAATGCCCCTTGCGTTCGTGTAGTCTACGCCCAACAACGCTTGTCGTGCGTAATGCAACGCGGTCTGGAGATTCCCCATGTTGTAATAGCAGTTGGCTATCTGTCCGATGATGTCTGCCTCGTATGACTTGTCTCCGGCTTCACGTGTTAATGCAATGGCTTGTTTGAAATGTCTTAAGGCCTCCGATTCCATGCCTTGGCGTTGTTGGCAGAATGCTATTCCGCAAAGAGCAGCCGCTATTCCCACCTTGTTCCTGACACGTTTATATTGCCTGTATGCCCGGGAAAACGCCTCAATCTCCCCTTATCGTAAATTCCTTGATACAGGAATAAATATCCCATTTGTGAATATAATGGTCCATATAGTGTTGAGCAGCTGTCAATCATCTCCGCTGTTTTTTGGAAGAATCGCAGGGCACGTGTGTCATCATTCATGTCGTTGTATACTCTGCCGGCGTAGTAATAAGCCGTAGGCAGAAAGGTCTTGTCGCCGACGGTTTCGTAATAGTCGACAAGCCGCAGCATGAGGGTGTCGGTGGTATGCGTGATGAAAGCCTTGTCTTCCGCCTTCACTCTCATCAGTGCGTAGAGGTTGCGATCGGCTTCGGAAGCATTGGTGACGCGAGGTTTCAGGCTGTCAAGCATGGCCAGGGACAGTGTCGCGTTCGTATTGGCAATGCTGTCAATAGTGGATAGTTGAGCCTTGTAAGAAGGCCTGTTATCGCAACAGCACAGGGAAAACATGTACATTGCGACAAAAAGACAATAAAAGAGCCAGTTTGGTTTCATGGATGCAAAGTTAACAAATATTGATATACGAAGATAATGTTTTTGTGTGTTTAACGGTAATTCCTTTCTGTAGGGATGAGAAAGCGTGCGTTTTATATTTGCTTTTTTATCAGAAAGGCTAATTGGATGGAAGGAAATACAGGCTACAGGTATTTACCTTTCGATTTATGAATAAAGAACATCTTTGTGCTTATGCCCCGGATGGGAGATAAGCGGTCTGTTCAAGAAAAACTTGTCTTGCCAAAGACGCTTTATTTATTGTTGGATGATTTGCAAGGCCTTTCTTTTCGCGGCTGTTATGCTTGGGGATGATTCTTGTGGTATCATGGACAGATGTAACGCCAATTCCTTGCGCAGTTCCGGATAGGGCTTGCACATGTTCGCGGCGAGCTTGATCATCATGGCACGCGAGCTGTCTCTTTCCTTGGGGTCAGCCAAGCGCGTGAGGCAAAAGTTCAACAACTTACCGCTTGGCTCGTTCGCGGGGAGGTTCGCGAGAATAGACAATGCCAGTCCGCGACGAAGACAAAGGCTTTCGGATGTCGAGAAGTCCACCAACTCCTCATAGTGGGGAAGGAGGTACATCCGTTTGTCCTCCTTGGAAAGATGAGACAGCACCCATGCCGCGTTGTAAGCAACGCGCGGGTCGCACGTTGCTGTCATCCGGGTGACCAATGCCTTGATGCCATCTTCATCGTGGTGAAGCCGGCCGGCCAAAGCCATTATCTGCGCTTTAGAGAACCGAAGTTCCCAAGAAGGTTCCATGCAAGACGTATGTGCCGTCTTGCGTTCTCTCTCCGGAATATGCCTCACTGCCATTTAGCACCACCTTTCTGTCTTCACCGCGAGTCTCACGTCTGCCCGGCGGGGTATCCCCGTTCGTTACAGGAAAAAGCTTAAAGTGTAGAGGTAGATGACCGCGGCGGGAATGGCGAGGAGCGAAGAGTCGAAGCGGTCGAGCATGCCGCCGTGGCCGGGCAGCAGCTTGCCGCTGTCCTTGATGCCCCAGGTGCGCTTCAGCAGGCTCTCCACCAGGTCGCCCCACGTGCCGAAGACGGTGACCACGAGGCCGAGGCCCATCCACTGGAGGATGCCCATCACGGGATAGAAGTGCCCGAATATGGCGGCGGCGATGAGCGCGAACACTCCGCCGCCCACGCTGCCCTCCCAGCTCTTGCCCGGGCTGACGCGGGGGAAGAGCTTGTGCCTGCCCAGCAGCGAGCCGGCGCAGTAGGCCCCCGTGTCGTTCACCCAGAGGAAGACGAACACGCTGAGCGGGACGAGGCCCACGAATCTCACCTCCCCGTCTGGCGGGGTGGACATGAAGGCCAGCACGTGCACCATGGAGAGGGGCAGGGCTATATAGAGCTGGCTGAGCATGGTGTAGGCCCAGTCGTTCACGGGGTTGGGCTGCTTCAGGTAAAGCTCGGCCACCAGCAGGTAGACGATGGTGAGCAGGTAGGGGATGAAGACGGCGGGGGGCGTGACGCCCGAGCAGTAGCCAGCGAAGGCGAGGTTGAGGTAGACGGCGGCGGCGGTGGTGATGAAGCGGTTGACGGAGATGTCCTCCCGCCGGTTCACGATGCCGCAGTACTCCCACGTGGTAAGCCCCGTGATGAGGGCGAACAGCAGGATGAGGGCCTCTGGCCTGAAGGCCATGCCCGTCACCATCACGGCCACGAACAGCACGCCCGTGACGGTCCTGACTATCAAGTTGCTCTGTTTCTCTGTCATGGTTGGCTCCTTTCCTCTTCTTGCCCGGCGGGGCGGTCGGCGTTCTCGCCGCTGGCCTCGCGGGGCTGGTTGTCGTTGTTGGCGTCGGGCTGGGCGGTGCTGTCTTCACCGTCCCCGCGGGGCTGGCCGTCGCCCCGCTGGCCCTGGGCCTTGCTTTGCTCGTGGGCCTCGATGGCGGCCTGCACCTCGGGCAGCTCCTTCACGGCCTCGTCCAGCTTGGGCTGCTCGTCGTTCATGATCTCCTGCGAGCGGCTTATCCAGGGACGCTTGCCGAATATCTTCTCCACGTCCTCGGCGAATATCACCTCGCGGGCTATCAGCAGGTCGGCCAGCTCGTTGTGTCCCTCCTTGTGCTCGGTGAGTATCCGCTTGGCGCGGTCATACTGCTCGTTTATCATCTTGAGCACCTCCTGGTCTATGAGCTGGGCGGTGCTGTCGGAGTAGGGCCGCTGGAACTGGTATTCCTGGTTGTTGTAGTAGCAGATGTTGGGCAGGCGGTCGCTCATGCCGGCGTAGGCTATCATGCCGTAGGCGCTCTTCGTGGCGCGCTCCAGGTCGTTCATGGCTCCCGTGGAGATGTGGCCGGTGAAGAGTTCCTCGGCGGCGCGTCCTCCGAGCAGGGAGCACATCTCGTCGAGCATCTGCTCCTTGGTGGTGATCTGCCGCTCCTCGGGCAGGTACCAGGCGGCTCCCAGGGCCTGTCCGCGGGGCACGATGCTCACCTTCACCAGGGGGTTGGCGTGCTGGCAGAACCAGGAGATGGTGGCGTGGCCGGCCTCGTGGAGGGCGATGGTGCGCTTCTCCTCGGCGGTCATCACCTTGGTTTTCTTCTCCAGTCCGCCTATGATGCGGTCCACGGCGTCCAGGAAGTCCTGCTTGCCCACGGCCTTGCGGTTGTGGCGGGCGGCTATGAGGGCGGCCTCGTTGCACACGTTGGCGATGTCGGCCCCCGAGAAGCCCGGGGTCTGCCTGGCCAGCAGGTCGATGTCCACCGTGTCGTCCACCTTCACGGGCCTCAGGTGCACCTGGAATATCTCCTTGCGCTCCGTCAGGTCGGGCAGGTCTACGTGTATCTGCCTGTCGAAGCGGCCGGCGCGGAGCAGCGCGGAGTCTAGCATGTCCACGCGGTTGGTGGCCGCCAGGATGATGACACCGCTGTTCGTGCCGAAGCCGTCCATCTCCGTCAGGAGGGCGTTGAGCGTGTTCTCCCGCTCGTCGTTGCCGCCCATGGAGGGGTTCTTGCTGCGGGCGCGGCCCACGGCGTCTATCTCGTCTATGAAGATGATGCAGGGAGACTTCTCCTTGGCCTGGCGGAAGAGGTCGCGCACGCGGCTGGCTCCCACGCCCACGAACATCTCCACAAAGTCGGATCCGCTCATCGAGAAGAAGGGCACGCCGGCCTCGCCCGCCACGGCCTTGGCCAGCAGGGTCTTGCCCGTTCCCGGGGGACCCACCAGCAAGGCTCCCTTGGGTATCTTGCCGCCCAGGTCGGTATACTTGCGGGGGCTCTTCAGGAAGTCCACTATCTCCTGCACCTCCTGCTTGGCGCCCTCCTGCCCGGCCACGTCCTTGAAGGTGATGCCCATGTCGTTGCCCTTCTCGTACATGCGGGCTTTCGACTTGCCCACGTTGAACACGCCGCTGCTGCCGCCCGCCCCGCCGCTCATGCGGCGAGACATCCACCATATGAAGAAGAAGAAGAATATCAGCGGAGCCAGGTTGAGCAGGATGTTGAAGAAGCTGCCGTTAGACTTGTTCTCGTAACTGTAGGCCTTTATCTTGCCCGTCTTCTGCGCCTGGTCGAGGTATTTCTGCAGCTCGTCGGTGGAGCCGTACTCCACCATCACGTAGGGGTTGGCCCCCGCCTGCTTGGCGCTGGTCTTGTATACGTCGCGGATGTTTTTCGGGTTGATGTAGAGCTTCATCTTGCTCTCCGTGGTGTTGACCACCACGCTCAAGACGTATCCTTTCTCCACATACTCCTTGAACTCGGTGTAGCCCGTCTCCTTGGCGGCGTTGCCTCCCAGCATGTCGCCACCTCCTGAAAGGAAGAGCGCCACCAAGCCCACCAGGCACAAGATGTAGATCCAGTTCATGTTGAACCGGGGCATCTTGGGCTGGTTCTCGTTGTTCTTGTTATTATTGGGATTGTTGTTCTGCTCCATCATGATTGTTCGTTATAAGATATTCGGAACCTCGGTAAGCGCGGCGTCCTCCCACAAGTTCTCCAAGTTGTAGAAATGCCTTGCCTCTGGCTGGAAGATGTGCACCAACACGTCCACGTAGTCCATCGCCACCCATTGGTTGTTGCCCAGTCCCGCCACGTTCACGGGCTTCTCGCCGGCCTTCTCCCTGCAGAAATCGCCCACCGACTCGGCGATGGCTTCCACGTGGTTGGGAGAATTGCCCTGGCATATCACGAAATAGCGAGCTATGGAACCTTCTATCTCGCTCAAGTCCGCTATGACGATGCGCTCGCCTTTCTTTTCCTGTATTCCTTTCGTAATCGTTTCTACTAATCCTTTCGTTGTGTCCATCATCTATTTTTGGTGATTTTAGTGTGGCAAAGATACGATAAATAGATGGTAAAACCTTGAAAAACCCATTTTATTTGATGTTTTTTAGAAAAAAAACGGGAAAAATTTTGGAGATTGGAAAAATAGCCGTATCTTTGCAGACGCAAACATGATAAATCATGCGAGCGACACATTGGGATATGGTGTAATGGTAACACTACAGATTCTGGTCCTGTCATTCTTGGTTCGAGTCCGAGTATCCCAACAAGGCATCCTCCATTCGAGGATGCTTTTTTCGTATTAGCGGTTCCGCTAACCCGCGGAATCCCGAAAGGCACAAAGCCAAGGCACAGAGAAACAACTTATTTTGTTCATCAAAACAACTTATCTTGCCGGGCAAAACAAGTTATTTTGCTCTGCGATTTAACTTGTTTTGCCATTGAAAACAACTTGTTTTCCAAAGCGAACAGAATCTTTTGCCCAAAACAACTTGATTAACCCCAACCGCGCCAGGCCTTGAACAGGCACGACCGATTAGGAGCCAGGCATCCCATAAGTCCTCGCATCGCCCTTGGGGCACGGCCTTACGCCTTGTCGTGGGCAAAGGGCAGCCGGAACGTGCACCCTTCCCGCCAACGGGAACACCCATAGGCCGCCTTCCCTTTAACGATAATCCCCTGCCCGCAAAGAGGGCAGGATTTACCCACCAGGCTATCGTCCGGCACCAATCGTGAAACGACGTCCGCTTCCTCCACGCTTCCCACGGGCGCGTCGCCCTTGGCTGCCATCGCCCCCTTGGCACCGCCACTGGCCATGGAGCCGTCGCTTGCCTGGGCACCCGCCTTGCGGGCGGACTTCTTCGCGGGCGTGCCGTTGCGGGAAGAGGACTTGCGGGAAGAGGCGCTCTTGAGCGATTTCAACTGTTCATCGGTCAATACCGTCACGTGGCGGTTGCTATTGTCCGCCATGACATCATGCACTATCTGCGCGACCTGCTCCTTCAGGCCGTCGATGAACTGGGAGGCCTCGTATTTTTCCCGCTCTATATCTCTCAGTTTCTTCTCCCAAATGCCCGTAAGCTCGCAACTCTTCAAGAGGTCTTCCTTGATGATGTCGATAAGTTCTATGCCTGTAGGCGTGGCCACCAGGTTCTTGCGCTCCCGCCGGATGTAATGCCGCTTGAAGAGCGTCTCTATAATGGAAGCGCGGCTGGAGGGGCGCCCTATGCCATTCTCCTTGAGAGCGGCCCGCAACTCTTCGTCTTCCACGAACTTGCCCGCCGTTTCCATCGCGCGCAGCAACGTGGCCTCGGTATAATACTTGGGAGGCTGGGTCCACTTCTCTGTCAAAGTGGGCTTATGGGGTCCGCTCTCCCCCTTCTGGAATGTGGGCAGCGTGCGCTCCTCCTCCGTTTTCCTGTCGTGAGGTTCCAGCCCGCGCTCCTCTTTGGCATAGACCGCCCGCCAACCGGGATTTATTATCTCCTTCCCCGTAACCTTGAATTCCACTTCCTCCACCTTTCCCGTCACGGTGGTGGTGGAGAACTTGCAATCGGGATAGAACACGCTGATGAAGCGGCGCGCTATCAAATCGTACACATTCGCTTCCATATCAGTAAGCCCTCGAGGAACCACGCCCGTGGGAATGATAGCGTGGTGGTCTGTCACCTTAGAGGTATCAAACACCTTCTTGCTCTTGGGCAACTTCTCCCCCCCGCCTGCCAACGCCTGCACCAAGGGCAGATAAGCCTGCTGGGCACCTATGCGGGCCTGGCTCACGCCATTGAGTATCTGGGGGCACTTGGGATAGATGTCATCGGAAAGGTATTGCGTGTCCACACGGGGATAAGTGGTGAGCTTTTTCTCATAGAGACCTTGGATAAGACGTAACGTCATCTCGGCAGAATAGCTGAACTTGCTGTTGCAGTCCACTTGCAGAGACGTGAGGTCATAAAGCCTTGGCGGAGCCTCGGTTCCTTGCTTCTTGGTGACAGCGGTAACGGTAAAGGGCTTTCCCTCTATGGTCTGAAAAGCCTGCTCGCCTTCCTCCTTGGTGGTGAACTTTCCCTTGGTAGCGGTAAACTGCGTATCGCGATAGATTGTAGCCAACACCCAGTAGGGTTCGGGCTTGAAGTTGTCTATCTCTTTCTGTCGGTTGACAATGAGGGCGAGGGTGGGTGTCTGTACCCGCCCGATGCTTAGCACCTGGCGGTTTTGCCCATACTTTAAGGTATATAGGCGGGTAGCGTTCATGCCCAAAATCCAGTCTCCGATGGCACGGGAAAGACCCGCCATATAGAGCGACTGGTAACAAGACTGATCCTTAAGTGACTGGAAACCCTCGCGGATAGCTTCGTCTGTCATGGAAGATATCCATAGACGCTTTACGGGGCACTTGGCTCCCGCCTTCTGCATCACCCATCGCTGTATCAGCTCTCCTTCCTGTCCCGCGTCACCGCAATTGATAATACCATCCGCCGCCTGCATCAACCGCTGGATAACGGCGAACTGTTTCTTGATGCCTTCATCATTGATGAGGCGGATGCCAAAACGTTGGGGTATCATGGGCAACGCCGCCAGCGACCATCGTTTCCACTGGTCTGTATAGTCATCGGGAGTCTTCAGCTCACATAAATGGCCAAAAGTCCAAGTTACCTGGTAGCCATTCCCCTCCATGTAGCCATCATGGCTCTTGGTAGCGCCTATGATGCGGGCGATATCCTTGGCCACGCTGGGTTTTTCCGCTATGCAAACTATCATTGTCTCTACTTTGTTCTGATGTGGCGCGATGCCTCCACGTGTCTCGTGACATTTTATCGACATTGCCATTACCGCCTAAACCGGCAACGACAAACGGAGAGCCATCGGGCTGCAAAGATAATACATTTTTCCTTGCCAACGATGGCTCTCCGACATAATTTATCTTGCCGCTCGCTCAATAAGCCCCGTCCTTCTTTATTTCCTCTTTAGTAAGTTTCTTGCGGTCAATGGCTCGCCACGCGTAAACAATATAGGCAAGCACAAAAGGTATCAGCAACGAGACTATCGCCATTGTGCGCAGGGTAAACTCACTGCTGCAGCTATTGGCCAAAGTAAGTGAACTCTGCAAATCCGCGTTGGATGGATAGTAAGCGGTGTGATTCCAGCCAGCCACCATCAATAACGCCAGCACAGCAAGCACGGTACCCGTCCCTGTCCACCAAATGCCCTTCGTATAGAAAGGCTTGAATATTGTGGCACCTATGCCGACAAGCACCAACACTACCCCAACCAGGAAAATGGCCGCCAGGGCTGGTGTCTCGGTAAAGTTTATGAAATATTGCATCTCTCTCACCACAATCTCCCCCGTCTCCGGTATCTCCACACAGCCGTCTTTCATCAGCACATGAGCCAGAAACGCCAAGAAGCACACCAGGAAAGCTATAGCATGGCCTGGCAAAAGCCTGTGTGCGTCAAGATGGATTTTCTCATCAGACACATTATTAATAATATAGAGCAGGCCAAGTATACGGGCCAAAAACAATACCGCCAAACCCAACACCAAGTTCCAAAGGTCGAGCAAAGCGTCTAATCCATGGCTGCCATTCGCCCAGTGACTGATAACAGGTTGCAGACTGTCGGTAATGTTCATCTTGTCTACGATGAAATTGCTTCCGTTAAAGAAAGTCGCCACTGCGCATCCCAAGAGGAATGGTCCCAGCAGACCATTAATGACCAAACAAACCTGAAACGTTTTCGGTCCCAAGAAGTTGCCCAGTTTGTGTTGGAACTCATAGCTCACCGCCTGCAAGACAAACGTGAACAATATCACCATCCACAACCAATAAGCACCGCCAAAACTGGTGCTGTAGAACAAGGGGAAAGAGGCGAAGAAAGCACCGCCAAAAGTAACCAACGTCGTGAAAGTCAGTTCCCACTTTCGGCCAGTGCAGTTGACCAACAGTCTCCGCTCCTCAGGAGTGTCACCCAAATGGAATATCATGGAATTGGCTCCTTGCACGAAAAGCAGGAAAACCAACAACGCTCCCAGCAACGACACCAGGAACCACCAGTAGTGTTGTAAAAACAGATATGTCATAAGGCTTAATTTTCTTGGATTTTCTCTTGTTGCGTATCAACCTCAGCCACACTGTGCTCAGGTCCCTTTCGTATCTGCTTGAGCATGATGCTGATTTCCACAGCCAACATCACCGTAAAAAGCAGCAAGAAAAGGAAGAAAGTCAGCATTACGCTGCCAGGTTCCAAGGCACTTGCCGCTACCCATGTGGGCAACATGTCTTGTATGGTCCAGGGTTGCCTACCCATCTCGGCCACTATCCACCCCGACTCACTCGCAATATAGCCCAAAGGCAACAACACTATGCCTACTTTCAGAAGCCAACGATATTTCGACAAGTCCTTGCGAAATACCAAATGGCCAACCACGGCGAAGAAAAGGATAAACAAGCATCCCATGCCTACCATGATACGGAAACACCAAAAATTAACAGGAATAAAAGGTACTACTTGGTCGGCGTTCTTCACGTATCCATAGCCGAAATACTTGATATTATCCATGACAGCCGCTTTCGTGGCCTCATCTTTTTGCCCATTCCTGTATGCCTTTAGGGCAACGATAGCCTTTTGTCCCATTTTTATCTTCTCGGACAAAGACGGCTCTCGCCCGCCATCTTGCCTCGGATAGCCCTTAATGATATCATTTACGCCAGGCACGTATCCATTCATGTCCCTCGTGGCAAGAAAAGAAAGGGCATAAGGAATCTCCATCTTTAAAGGATGCGGTTCGCTAGCCGCGTAATCGGGCTGCCTCCAGGGAGCCACCCATGCCACCGCCGTAAGGCCTTGCGCTTGGCCACCATCATAAAGCGCCTCCATAGCCGCCAACTTCATAGGCTGCGCTTTGGCTACCTGGTAAGCGGAATGGTCGCCCGTGAAAGCCGCCAGCAACGAAGCTAGCAGTCCCACGACAGAAGCTATCTTTATGCTTTCCACGGAAAGCTTTCGTTCTCTTCTTCTCAACAGATACCACCCACTGACCGCCACAACGAAAAGCGCGCCAATAATCCAAGCAGAAGTCACCGTATGGCAAAACTTCATCACCGCGTAGGGCGACAAGGCCACATCGACGAAAGAAGTCATCTCAAAACGCATGGTATCAGGATTAAACGTCTGACCTACAGGATACTGCATCCAGGCATTGGCCACCAATATCCACCAAGCGGATATCGTGGCTCCCAAGCCCGTAAGCCAGGTAGACGCTAAATGAAAACCCCTTGACACCTTGTCCCAACCAAAGAACATTACGGCAACGAACGTGCTCTCCATGAAAAAAGCCACGATGCCCTCTATAGCCAAAGGAGCACCAAAGATGTCACCCACAAACCATGAATAATTACTCCAGTTCGTGCCAAACTCAAATTCCAAGATAATGCCAGTGGCAACGCCCATGGCGAAATTCACGCCGAACAGCTTTTGCCAAAAACGGGCAACATCTTTCCAAAAACGCTTCCGCGTGCGATAGAAGCACGTCTCAGCTACACCCATGATAACCGCAAGTCCCAACGTCAGAGGGACAAAAAGCCAATGATAGATAGCTGTCAAAGCGAATTGCGCCCTCGACCAGTCTATCGTGGAAGCGGTAATGTCGAGCAAGTTAATCATAAGCCCTGTTTATTATTTGTTCAGAAACGAAGTCAGCTTCCTTGCCGTCATCAGCGTGCTGGCCAATGAAATTAGGGAAGAAAAACACTCTCAAGATGAAAAAGATAATAAAGACTTTCACCAAGATGACCATCCAAAGAGTCTTCCCAAGCGTCATGCCCCGGAAACCTTCCAGATAGAAACGTCCCACCTTAGCAATCCAATTATCTTTATTCATCATCTTACGCGTTTTGCATATTTTTGTCAAATTTACGAATTATTCCGTTTCTCTGTTCTTCTTTATGCGTTAATATTCCTTAACTTCCAGGATTTATCTCCATCAGCCCAAATATTTTCCCTATCTTTGCATTAATTTAAACTACCCGAAAATCCCCGCATATGATTACCACGCTCATTATATTGGCTGTCACTGCCGTATTCTTCGTCATAGGAAAAATTCGCTCCGATATTGTGGCACTTTGTTCGCTTATCCTACTTATGGCATTTGGTATACTCACCCCAACAGAAGCACTCTCGGGCTTTTCCAACTCGGTGGTCATCATGATGGTGGGGCTTTTCGTGGTAGGCGGAGCAGTATTCCAGACTGGACTGGCCAAGATGATTAGCGGCAAGATTATGCACCTGGCAGGAGACAATGAAACTCGACTTTTCCTGCTTGTCATGCTTACCACTACGGCTATAGGGGCCTTTGTCAGCAACACGGGAACTGTAGCTTTGATGTTGCCTATCGTGGTCAGCATGGCGGCCAAAGGCAACATTTCCGCCAGCAGGTTGCTCATGCCTTTGGCTTTTGCCAGCAGCCTGGGCGGCATGCTCACGCTCATCGGTACACCTCCCAACCTTGTAATACAAGAGGCGTTGGCCAACGCTGGTTATGGCACGCTGGGCTTCTTCTCTTTCACCCCAGTGGGCATCATCGCCATAGCCATAGGTATTATTGTTTTAATGCCCCTAAGTAAATGGCTATTGTCAAACAAGGACAAAGATGGCAGCAAGAAAAAGAAGCGCACCAAGTCGCTGCAAGAATTGGTGGACGAATACCACTTGGCCGACCAACTCACAAGATATGTCATCCCTAAAGGTTCTGAACTGAATGACAAAACCCTCATGGAATTGGACATACAGAACCGATACAACCTGAGCGTGATGGAGATAAGAAGAGAAAAGCGCGGCAGAAACGGATGGATACGTGACGTAAGCCAAAAGATGGCGGGGCCAAAGACGCGCTTCATGGAGGGAGACATCATCTATCTCTCTGGAGAACCAGGGCAAATGGAACGGTTTGCCACCGACTACAAGTTAAAACAGCCCGTAACGAAACAAAAGGGAAATGCGCAAAACAAGATGGACTTCTATGATATCGGTATTGCGGAATTGGTCATTATGCCCAACACCACCTTGCAAAACCATAAAATCAAGGAGTCGGGCTTTCGTTCCAAATACAATATCAACATCGTGGCGGTGAGACGCAACGGGAACTATATTCTCAACAATCTCGCCGAGGTAAGTCTCCACGCAGGTGACGTACTCCTTGTACAAGGCACATGGGCCAATATCAGCCGACTGACTCACGAAGATGAGCATTGGGTGGTATTAGGACAGCCCCTGGCTGAAGCGGAGAAAGTTACACTCGACTACAAAGCGCCATTAGCCGCCATCATCATGTTAGCCATGATTGCCATGATGGTATTTGACTTTATCCCCATTGAACCAGTCACCGCCGTGATGATCGCGGGCGTGCTCATGGTACTTACGGGTTGCTTCCGCAACGTGGAGGCCGCCTATAAAACCATCAACTGGGAGACCATCGTACTGATAGCCGCCATGATGCCCATGTCCGTGGCATTGGAAAAAACAGGAGCATCCGCCATGATATCCCAGTCGCTTGTAAGCGGATTGGGAGCCTACGGCCCCTACGCTCTCTTGGCGGGCATCTATTTCACGACTTCATTGCTCACCATGTTTATCAGTAATACGGCTACCGCGGTATTGATGGCTCCTATTGCCTTGTCTTCCGCCTTAGGCCTGCACTTAAATCCAACCGCGTTCCTTTTTGCCGTATCGCTGGGAGCAAGCATGTGCTTCGCCTCACCTTTCTCTACACCGCCTAATGCCCTGGTGATGCAAGCGGGCCGTTATACATTCATGGATTACGTCAAAGTAGGCCTGCCGCTTCAGATCATCATAGGCATAGTCATGGTGTTCGTCTTGCCATTGCTCTTCCCATTCTAAAGGATTCTCGGGACTCGAGCTATAGCGTGCGTTCACTCCAGGAGGAGTTCCACGGGGCAATGGTCACTGCCATAGATATCGGTATGGATAAGAGCGTCCTGTATGTTCGCCCTTAGCCTGTCGGAAACTATGAAGTAATCAATACGCCACCCCGTATTCTTCTCTCTGGCACGAAAACGGTAAGACCACCATGAATAGGTTTCCTTCTCCGGATATTTGAAACGGAAAGTATCAGTGAAGCCACTAGACAACAAAACGGTCATCTTCTCCCTTTCCTCATCCGTGAAACCAGCGTTCTTATGATTGGTCTTTGGGTTCTTCAGGTCTATTTCCTCATGGGCTACATTCAAGTCACCGCATAGAATAACAGGTTTCTTCTGGTCAAGAGCCATGAGATATTGACGAAAATCGTCCTCCCATTCCATACGATAATTCAAACGACGCAAACCGTCTTGCGAGTTGGGCACATAGGCATTGACCAAGAAGAAATCCTCATACTCCAACGTAATCGCCCTTCCTTCATGGTCGTGTTGCTCTATCCCTATGCCATAAAGCACGTTGAGCGGCTCATGCTTAGTATAAATAGCCGTGCCGGAATAACCTTTCTTCTCCGCGTAATTCCAAAAAGAACGATACCCCTCAAAAGTCAAGTCCAGCTGTCCTGCCTGCATCTTAGTCTCCTGCAGGCAGAAGAAGTCTGCGTCCAATCGCTTAAACGTTTCCTCGAAACCTTTTGTCACGCAAGCACGCAAACCATTAACGTTCCACGACACGAATTTCTTGCTCATTGGAAAGAGATATAATATTAAGGTGTATTCTAGATGCGCTTAGACTCTCCTCGCAACAAGTTCATAAACTCCTCACGGGTCTTGGCCTGGTTGAAGGCACCACTGAAGTCGCTCGTGGTAGTAATGGCGTTTTGTTTCTCCACGCCCCTCATCTGCATACACATATGCTTGGCCTCTACCACCACCATCACGCCTTGCGGCTTAAGCGTCTCATTGATGCAATCCTTTATCTGTTGCGTCATACGCTCTTGCACTTGCAACCTATGGCTAAAGATATCCACCACCCGGGCAATCTTGCTCAGTCCCGTAATGTATCCATTGGGGATGTAAGCCACGTGCACCTTCCCATAGAAAGGTATCATATGGTGCTCGCAGAGGGAGAAGAAATCAATGTCTTTGACGATGACCATCTGGTTGTATTTCTCCGCGAAGAGAGCGTCGGTCAACACTTTGTGAGGATCTTGCAGGTAACCGCGTGTCAATATCTGCATGGCCTTGGCTACGCGCATAGGCGTTTTCAGCAATCCCTCACGCTCAGTGTCCTCACCGAGCAAGCGTATAATCTCTTTATAATGTCCCGCGAGTTCATCGAGTCCCTCGCGGTATTCTGTTTCTGGATTCATAAGTCTATCGTTGCACTGTGATGGTTCCCTTAACGACACAAGCTGCCCGGTAACCCAATTCACGTATTTCCTTCAATATGGCGTTAGCCTCATCCAATGAGCGGAAATTTCCCATCCTGCATATCCACCTGGGAGAATAGAAATGGACGTAAACAGGATACTCGGGGAAATGCCTTTTTATCTCATTGCCTATGCGTTGCGCCTTCTGCCTGTCTGCCCTGGAATTACCTCCAGCAAATACCTGCACCCTATACCCCGTCACCTTTACGGAGCCTACCATCACCTTCTTGCGTGAGTCAAGTTCCTCATCCGCGTCAATTGTTTGCCCTTTGCCATCATGGGTCTTATAACCGATCACGGTCTTCGGGGCGGTCTCTTCCTTGCTTTCAGGCACTTTCTCAACTGGACGAGGTACCACCTCTGGAATTTTTCCGTTCACCAACTCGTCTATCTCCTTGCTTTGGATGACAGTGACAGTACCTTGACCAGCCGCATGCTCTCGCAAGTGCTCCATATAGTTCTGCGCCTTCATCCGCACGGGCAGGCACAACACCATGAGTGAAATTATGACGATGGGTCTCATAGGGGTAGGTAAAATTTAATGAAAGCCCGTCCCTGCCACTCTTGGCGGCAAAGAACGGGCGAATGAATATTGATTATTTCTTCCAAGCGTCGATGATACCCTTGAAGTCAGCGGCTTTCAGGGAAGCGCCACCAATCAAGCCACCATCTATGTCAGGCTTGGCGAAGAGCTCGGGAGCGTTGCTGGCCTTGCAGCTGCCTCCATAGAGAATAGAAGTCTCCTCTGCCACCTCCTTGCCATACTTCTCGGCAACGGTAGAACGGATATAGGCCAACATCTCCTCAGCCTGCTCCGCGGTAGCGGTCTTGCCCGTACCGATTGCCCAGATAGGCTCATAAGCCAAAATGATGTTCTTCCACTCCTCCGCGGAAAGATTGTATACAGAGCCTTCCAGTTCTGCCTTCACCACCTCGTTCTGCTTGTTTGCCTCGCGCTCCTCCAAGGTCTCGCCGATACAGAAGATAACCTTCAAGCCGTTAGCCAACGCCAAAAGCACCTTTTCTTTCAAGGTCTCAGGAGTCTCGCCATAATATTCGCGACGCTCTGAGTGGCCCAGAATCACGTATTGGGCTCCTGTGCTCTTCACCATCTCGGCAGACACCTCGCCAGTGTAAGCTCCCTTGGCCTTATCCGCGCAGTTCTCAGCGCCCAAACCCACTACGGCGGGATCTATAACCTGAGCCACTGATGCCAAGTGGATAAAAGGCGTACAAATCACGACATCACAATTGGGTTTGTCCGCGGCCAAAGCCTCGTTGATTTCCTTGGCCAATGCCACTCCATCTTGCAGGTTCATGTTCATCTTCCAGTTACCTGCCACGATTTTCTTTCTCATGATTTCTTCTTGTTTAAAAGTTGATTTATCTTGTATGACTCTTTGTTTCGCCTAATCCAGCCTGTCCACGCCCACAGCCTGTCGGTAAGCCCCAGCAGTATCAGAGGCAGGGCAAACCACAGGAACACCTTCAACAATCGTGCGCCCGTAGTGGTGGCGTCCATCTGCCCCAGTTCGCTCTTCTCCAATGGCTCGGTTAGCTGCTCAGCTTGCGGCAAATCGTTATGGCTCCACTTACGCAACACCGTCCCGTCTTTTATCAAGAGCAGACCAGGATTGCTGCGGATAATAGTCTTCAGCGTAATCTCGTCGGTGGTGCAGAAAGGATACTCTGCCCCCGTCAAGTCTTTCCATCTCTCCACGGCGGGCATATCGCTGGCCGTCAAACAATAGAAAGCGTAATGATGCTCTTGCGCGTATTCATAGATATAGTCTATATCGCCGAAATTGCTCTCGCTGGCGGTCTCCAAATGGGGTGCCACCAACAAAAATGTATACCCTTTGTCCGCCAAAATGTCCTCCGTGAGGTCGTCACCCGTGCGTTTGTCCTCTATGAAGAAATCGTGGATGGGCGGCACATAGCCCTCGCTGATTTGCTTGGTCTCGCTGTCTATCAAGGTCCAAGTGGTATCGGGATAGTTCTCCAGCGAGAAAGTCTTCCTCACGCCGTCTTTCTCCATCAGGAAAGTGGTCTCGAATTGCGGCTGCGGCGCTCCTTCGGGTATCTGCATGCCCTCGCGGATATTCGCTCCCACGTGATAAGGACGGAAGTCAAAGCTGGGCAGGAAGTAAAGGCTGACCACGCTAGTGGCCAAGATGTATACGATGGTATAGTTGATGGCTATCCACTGGTTGCCAATAGAGATGAAACGAGGCATCACGTAAGGCCAACGGCATACGACCAACGTGGCCGCCATCAAGATGAGGTTTTTCACGAAGGTCTGCGTATTGCTGAGTTTCACGGCATCGCCAAAGCAACCGCAGTCTTGTATGGGGTTGGCCACCACCAGCCACAGGGTTACCAATAGCATTACGCCCATAAACCACGTGGCCAACTTCGCACAAAAGCGCCTGTGCATAGCCAGTAACAGGAATACGCCAAGACAGAATTCCAGGGCGGAAAGCAGCACTGAGACGGAAAGGGTGAGCCAATCGGGCACGTAGCCCTCTATGTTGAGCGCGATGAGATAGTCCACTATCTTATATTGCGTGCCCAACGGGTCCACCGCCTTGACAAATCCGGAAAAGATGAATGCCAAGGAGACTATCAACCTGCAACAGTTGACAGCGATGAACTTGACGCGGTTCTTGGTTTTCACTATTCGTATCTCAGTTTAATGGCGCCAAAAGTGGCGTAATTGACGATATCCATGTAGTTGGCGTCTATCCCCTCGGAGACAAGCGCCTTGCCTTGAATGTCCTCCAGCTCCTTCACCCTCTGCAGCTTGGTGAGGATGAAATCCGTATAGCTGGTGACGCGCATGGAACGCCATGCCTCGTCGTAGTCATGGTTCTTGCGCAGCATCAGTTCCAGGCATTCTTCCCGGTATTGGTCATATAGCGACATGGCTTCTTCCGCCGTGAGATCCACCTGGTCTACATAGCCCTTGCGCAGCTGTATCAACCCGATGATGCCATAATTGATGATGGCAATGAATTCCGGCCTGATGCCTTCACCCACCAACGACTCCTTCTTGACCTCCAGGGAGCGGATGCGCTTGGCCTTGATATAGAGCTGGTCGGTCAGCGACGTGGGACGCAACAAGCGCCAAGAAGCTCCATAGTCATGCAACTTGTCATGGAACAGCGCGCGGCACTCTTCCATAACGGCCCTGAATTGCTCTTCGGTAGTGAGCGGTTTATCTGCCATGTCAATCTTCATATTTCGCTGCAAATTTAATCATTTCCATTGAATCCACCAAATAAAATGCGCTTGATTGCCTCGCCCCATGGTTTTACCGCATGGAAACACCATGGACATAAAACTGGAATCAACTGGATATAAACCGATATCACATAGCATATAAAATCGTTTTAACTAGCTGGAAACCGCATTCCACGACGTGAAATAACTATTCCACGACGTGGAATGGCTGTTTCACGACGTGGAATAGCTATTTCACGTCGTGGAACAGACTTTGAAGCTAACTTCCCGCGGTTTAAATGCTATGTGGAAAGGATTTGTTTAGCGCACAAAAAGAATTCCGCTATACAACAGGGGCGGAATCGAAAATACCCGAAGAGTCTCGGGAAAGTCAGGCTAGAGCAACAGGGAAAAGGAAAATAATCGCGGAAAAGGGCGGGCATGTCGAGAAAATGTAGTATATTCGCGAGCGGTGAGAATGAACAGCCACTACATGACAAGACTTTCGCGCCAACTGGTGATAATATTGGCACTGCTGCTGGGATGGCAGATGGAAGCGAAAGCGGATGGCCAGCGACATGAAGACAAGTTGGTGGCCATTGAGCCTGTGCATGAACGGCAGCAAGGAGCGATGCTCTCCGATGGGCAATACCTCTATCGTTTATGCAACTCCAGGCCGCAAAGGTTGACGCATTCCTTCTCTCCTCCCCCCACGACAGGCAAGGGGTGCGACCCGGGCGCCAATGTGCCTGCCCCCCATTACTCACTTATCCTTTACCTTTGGAAGCACGGGCCCAAGGCCTGCGGTTTCCAGTTTGATGCCTCCTCGCGAAACTATATCTTCGCTTTGGGGCATATCATCCGTTAGCCCAAATTGTATTTTTCCGCGATTTCAGACTGCCTTGGCAAAACAAGAGAAAGCCTCGGCACGCATTATCTCGTGGGCTTGCCCCACGTCATTCACCTATTTAACAATCAATAAAAAAGGAGATACAATCATGCCAAGTTTAAACAACATGGAGATGGCAGCCGCGGTGGCCGCCAACAAAAACATAGAAATCAAGAAAACGTTCTTCGGGCTGAAAACACAAGTGATCTACACCCCCACGGGCAGCCCCGTGGACTGCTATCGCAAGGAATACGCTCCCGACGCGGAGAGCAGCCTGGGAAGAATGCTGGACAATACGGGCGAAAAACTGGCCGAGGCGGCCAAAAACGTGGCAGACATCAAGGAAGTGGACATGGGCAACGTGCGCCTGGAGGCCGCTCTTTCGCGTGACCACCAGTTCGCCGCCTTACAAATAGTGAAGTTCACCAACTTCAATTACCTTCCCGTCAGTGAGGTGAAGTTCCTGGAAGGAGCTGACGCGGCAGCCGTGGCCGCCGTCTTCAAATAGTACTTATAAGGTCAATTCGCCGAGCAACTCGCCATCGAGGGTGTAAACGAGGAATTTCCCAGCCTCGTAAACCGCCAACGTTGGCGGGTTGCCTTGTTTAGGAAAGGTGATGGAACCCGTGTTACAGACCACTATCCCCCCATTTCTCTCCAGTTCCCAAAGATGCGTATGGCCATATACCACGGCATCTACTTTGCCCAAAGGCAATCGTTCCTTGTTATATACATGTCCATGGGTAAGCAAAAGCCTCACGCCTTCATCCACCAAAAGCATATAGTCTTGCATAAGCGGAAAGCGCAGAAGCATCTGGTCTACTTCCGCATCACAGTTTCCCCTCACGGCCACCACTTGGTCTGCCAACTTATTGAGTTCTTCCACAATGCCCTTGGCATCCAATCCTTCAGGCACCTGGTTGCGGGGGCCATAATTCAATATGTCCCCCAACAAGCAGAGCATATCGGCTCGCTGGGAATGATAGAAGTCTAAAGCCTTGCGCAAAGCGGGCAGGCATCCATGGATGTCGGAAACGAAAAGGTATTTCATATCTATTGGTTTTAAATGAGACAAAAAAAATTGGTTATCATCACGATAACCAATCTTCCTAACCTTAATAATCTAATACCATGAAAAACACGACGCAAAGTTAATCGAAAATCTCCATTCTCGCAAATATGGCGGGAAGAAAAGACTTCCCCACGGCGATTTCTTGACTTACATCAAGTCATCTGCGATGGAACAGCCAAAAACGGATGAGATAAAACAGCACCAGCAGAATGCCCGCCATCAACGCCGCGACGAGAAACTTCAGCATCTCACTCTCCACGGGCACGGCCTCGCTCACAGTCTGCCCCAAAACCACGGCCAACACGATAGACACAGCGTCACCCCATGTATTTTTGCGTTTCTTTTCTTCCATATACTTACGTTTTGCGCCAAGCGTTGGCCTTGGCAATTAAATCCATCACCACCTCACCGCCCATCAACAATCCTGCCGAAGCCGGCACAAAGGCATTGCTGGCTGGTATGGGACGCCCCTCCACCTCTGTGGGGCATAGGGGAGACAAAGGTTCCTCTTCGCTGAAAACCACCTTCACGTGCTCAATTCCCTCTTTGCGCAACTGCTTGCGCAAGACCTTCGCGAGAGGGTCTACGCTGGTCTTTGACAAATCAGCCACCTTGAAAGCGTTAGCTCTTATCTTATTGGCCGCCCCCATGCAACTGATGAGGGGCACGCCCAACTTATGGCAGCGACGTATCAACTCCAATTTCGCCTTTACGGTATCTACGCAATCCAGCACATAATCATAAGCCGACAAGTCCACCTCGTTGGCGTTCTCTGGCAGATAAAACATAGGGAACACTTCCACTTGACAGGCTGGGGAGATGTCCTTCACCCGCTCCCGAGCCACCTCCACCTTCAGCCGTCCCACCGTGGAATGGGTGGCGATTATCTGCCTGTTGATATTCGACTCGCTCACGAGGTCATTGTCATAAAGATGAAGCGTTCCCACTCCACTCCTTGCCAATGCCTCCACGGCATAGCCTCCCACACCGCCTACGCCAAAAACCGCCACCTTGGAAGCCCTCAAGACATCCAAGGCGGCGTGACCCATTAACATGGCAGTGCGTGAGAATTGCTCTTCCAATGCCATTTATCTCTCCGCCAACGGCGTATACTCTTTCTCTTCCTGTACGTTCCTGTAAGCGGGACGGATGATTCTGCGGCCATCGAAGTTCAATTCTTCTATGCGATGAGCCGTCCAGCCCACAATTCTCGCCATGGCGAAAATAGGCGTGTAAATCTCAGGAGGCAATCCTATCATCTCATAGATAAAGCCGCTATAGAAATCCAGGTTGGCGCAAACGGGCTTTCCTCCCTTGCGGCGCTCCTCCAAGCACTTGATGCCCCTCTCCTCTATCAACTTCAGGAACTCGTACTCCTCTACCCTGCCTTTCTCCTTGGCCAGTTCGCCCGCCAGCCTTTTCAACTCCACGGCCCTTGGGTCACTAAGCGTGTAGACGGCATGGCCTAGTCCGTAGATGAGACCAGATTTGTCATAAGCTTCCTTGTTGAGCATTCGCTTGAGATAGGTATCCAACTCGTCCACGTTTTTCCAATCCTTGATTTGCTCTTTCAAGTGATGGAACATGTTAATCACCTTGATATTAGCGCCACCATGCAAGGGACCTTTCAGCGACCCAATGCCTGCCGCGATGCTGGAATAGGTATCTGTGCGGGTAGAAGAAGTCACGCGCACGGTGAAAGTAGAGTTGTTACCGCCACCATGCTCTGCCTGGATAATCAGCAAGAGGTCAAGCATGCGAGCGTCCAACTCGGTATAGTTGTTGTGTTTCAGCATATAGAGGAAGTTCTCGGCGATGCTCTTTCCTTCCAACGGCCTGCGGATATGCAAGCTCCTGCCCCTTACGGAATGACGGTAGATATTGTAGGCGTAGGCGACAATAGTAGGTATCTTGGCTATCAACTCAATGCTTTGGCGCATCAAGTTGTCCCGGCTCACGTCATCGGGATTAGGGTCAAAAGTATACATCTCCAGTACGCAACGAGCCAAGATGTTCATGATGTTGGAGCCTTCCAAGTCTATGATATGCACCGTAGTGCGATGGTCGAGCGGCATATTGTCATTGAGCAATTCGCTGAAAGCGGCTAATTCCTCTTTGTCAGGCAACTCACCCGACAGCAACAAATAAGCGACCTCCTCAAAACCGAAACGTTTCTCGGCCAACAAAGGAGAAACCAAGTCATCCAACTCATAGCCACGATAATAGAGTTTGCCTTGCGTGGGACACAACTTCCCCTCCGCGTCGCGCTCATAACCCACCACATTACCTATATTGGTCAAACCCACGAGCACGCCCGAGCCATCCTCATTGCGCAATCCCCGCTTCACGCCATACTTGCTGAAATTTTCCTTGTCTATCTTGCAAGTGTTCTTGACAGCGTCACTTAGTTTGTAAATCAAATATTCCTTCTTCATTGGCAAATCTCCTTTCTTTATGATGCTTGTTTCTCTTTTGCGTAGTTTAACGCGCTGCCAGCCTTAAACCAAGCTATCTGGGTTTCATTATATGTATGTTCGGCCTCTATGGTCTCCTGGGTTCCGTCCGCATGCCTCAAAGTCACGGCCAGCTTACTGCCTGGAGCAAGTTCCCGAAGTCCCGTCACGCTGACGCGGTCGTCTTCCCTCACCTTGTCATAATCATCTTTGTTGACAAAGGTCAGTGCCAACATTCCTTGTTTCTTGAGGTTGGTCTCATGGATACGGGCGAAACTCTTGGCCAGGATTACTTTCACGTTGAGGAAACGAGGCTCCATGGCGGCATGCTCACGACTGGAACCCTCTCCATAATTATCTTCCGCCACCACTATAGACGATATGCCTTGCGCCTTGTAGGCCTTTGCCGCCGCGGAGACCGCCATGTATTCTCCCGTGAGCTGGCATTTCACTTTATTGGTCTCTCCATTGAAGGCATTGGTAGCGCCCATCAACAGGTTGTCGGAAATATTGGCCAGATGGCCGCGGAATTTCAACCAAGGGCCTGCCATGGAAATATGGTCAGTCGTACATTTTCCTTGCGTCTTGATGAGCAACGGCATGTCGATGAGTTCCTCGCCATCCCAGGGGGCAAAAGGAGCCAACTTCTGCAGTCGGTTACTATCGGGAGCGATGACCACCTCCACGTCTTCCTGCCCGTCGGAAGGAGCGATAAACCCTTTATCTTCCACGGCAAAGCCTTTGGGCGGAAAATCATAGCCACTAGGCTCATCCAGCATCACCACTTTTCCAGCCTCGTCTTGCAAGCTATCGGTGGCGGGATTAAAATCCAACCTACCCGCTATGGCCAAAGCCGTAGTCAGCTCCGGTCCGCCGATGAAAGCGTATGTGTTGGGGTTTTGGTCGGCACGGCTGCGGAAATTGCGGTTGAAAGTCGTCACAATGGTATTCTTCCGGGTATTGTCATCGGTATGTCTCTTCCATTGTCCTATACAAGGTCCGCAGGCATTGGTCATAATCAAAGCGCCAATGCGCTTGAAATCATCCAATATGCCATCCCGCTCGGCGGTATAACGTATTTGTTCCGAACCAGGATTGATAATCAACTGCGCCTTCACCTTCAAGTGCTTCTCCGCCGCTTGACGGGCAACACTTGCCGCGCGGGCAAGGTCTTGATAGCTAGAATTGGTGCAACTGCCAATAAGCGCCACCTCTACCGTCGTGGGGAAATCATTTGCCTGGGCTTTCGCTTTCATTTGGCTGATGGGCGTTGCGGCATCGGGGGTGAACGGTCCGTTGAGATGCGGTTCTACCTGACTGAGATCTATCTCGATAATCTTGTCATAGAACAACTCCGGTTTCTCATATACCTCATCGTCCGCCCTTAACTCCTTGGCGTTTTGCTTTGCCAACGAGGCGATTTCCTCCCTGTCTGTCTTGCGCAGATACTCGGCGGCATTCTCGTCAAAGGGGAAGATGGAACAGGTGGCGCCCAATTCAGCGCCCATGTTGCAGATAGTGGCCTTGCCTGTGGCGGTAAGCGTCTCCAGGCCATCACCAAAATATTCCAATATGGCATTGGTACCGCCCTTGACGGTAAGAATTCCCAATATCTGTAAAATGACATCCTTTGGCGATGCCCAACCAGAGAGCCTGCCCGTGAGCTTGACACCTATAAGGCGAGGCATCTTCAACTCCCAAGGCTGCCCCGTAAGCACGTCTACCGCGTCAGCACCTCCTACGCCAACAGCCACCATGCCCAGTCCTCCCGCATTGGGAGTATGGGAATCCGTACCTACCATCATGCCTCCAGGAAAAGCGTAATTCTCTAACACCACCTGATGAATGATGCCCGCGCCAGGCCCCCAAAAGCCTATATGATACTTACGGGACACCGACTTCAAGAAGTCATACACCTCCTTGTTGGCCTCCAACGCTACCGGAAGGTCTTTTTCCGCTCCTTCGTCAGCGCGTATCAGATGGTCACAATGCACGCTGGCAGGCACGGCGGCCTGGTCTTTTCCCGCGTTCATGAACTGCAACAAGGCCATCTGCGCGGTAGCGTCCTGCAGAGCCACCCTGTCAGGGCGGAAGTCCACGTAAGACTCTCCACGCTTATAGGGAAGTAAATCACCAGGATTATAGAGATGGGCATAAAGCACTTTCTCGGCGTAGGTCAAAGGTCTGCCGATTGTCACCCGAGCTCTTTCCACCTTGCTAGCGTATGAGGCATAAAAGCCTCTCAACATGTCGATGTCCAGTATCATGTTTTCTCTCCTATTATTTATTAATGACGTGCAAATATACGAAATTATTTTCAATTAGGAACAATCCATCACCACATTTTCGCACATTCGTTATCATTTCGGTGTTTTTCCTTATTAATTGTTGCTTTCACGAAAACAAGTACCGCCGACGTAAAATATATACGCCGGCGGCAAATCCCAATGGCATCGCTCATCAAGCCTTGAACGTTCATTCCTCTTCCGGAAGCTTCGTCAGATAACGCAACCACAATACGTCGTTATCCATCCGTTCCACGCTCCGCAAGGTCAACACCGCGGGCTGCCGCTCCTTGTCCATGATGCCGTCGAAAAGGGCTGTCTGTCCCTCGCGGCCGTCAATGCCGGGCGCCAGAAGCAAACTCACCTCGTCTATCAAACCCGCGTGAAGGAAACCGCCATTGATGTGGCCGCCGCCCAAGAGCGCCAGGCGTTCCACCCCGAAACTATCTCCCAAAATGTCCATGGCCCTAGGCAAGTCTATCGCCTCCTTACCCACGGCTATCCAGGAAATATCCTTCTTACGCAACATTTCCAGATACTCCCGAGGGGCTCGCTCGCTGAGAACGCACAACAAGGGCTTGTGGTCAAGCGTTCCCGTCTCCCAATTCAGCTTTCCTTTCGTGTCCGCGACAATGGCGTAGCCCTCTGATTCCCTAGCCACATGGACAGAAGGCTCGCCGACAGGCGTATGGTCTTTTATCGCCAACGGGGTCGGGTCCGCGCCGTAATGCTCCCTGGTCACCCTGCCTTCCAAGGCCGATGGGCAATCCAGCTCGGCCAATGTCGTATAATATTCATCTCCACAGATTTGGTCTACCATGGCGCAGTCTATCCTGCCGTCAATGGATGCCACCATGTGGCAAACAATGTATGGTCTCATCTTGTTTCTCCTCTTTTTATAATGTATGCGCGAAGATAAGCCTATTTCCCCATACGGGAGATAGACGAATTACGGATGAAGCTATCATTATTACGGAATGTGATGCCAACAGGGCTTCCCCAGTCCCAAGGAAGGAAACACGAGCCATCATGGAAAAGACCGCCGTGTCTCGCGGAAAAGACCGCCGGGTTTCGCAGGAAATCCGCCCGGGTAGCGCGAGAAATCCGCCCGGGTAGCGCGAGGAATCCGCCCAGGTAGCGCGAGGAATCCGCCCAGGTAGCGCACAAAAGACAACTGTGTAGCGCGCAAAAGACCGTTGGGTAGCGCGGGGAAAAAGCCTGTCGCTAGCTCTTGCCCAGCGAAGCCTCGTAGGCATCCAGCTGCTTGCGCATCTCCTGCCGACCATACGCTATGATTTGTTTAGCTTTATCAAATTCGAAAAGGCCACAATAGTTGGTGGGCACGTTTACCAACACGTCGGGCGGAGTAAGCCGCAAGGACATCTGGGTGTTTACCGTCACCATCAAATCCATGATATAGGCCGCCAAATTAATATAGTTCTCCGACCAAGCCGACTTTCCCTTTCCGGAAAGCGAACTGTAATCATTGGCGGCGCTCACGTTCACGGCCACGAGTATATCCCCCTCGTTTCGCTCCACGCGGTCTAAGGGCAACGTGTTATGGACGCTCCCGTCCACCAATGAATGTCCATCAAGATTTTCCGGCTTGAACAGCCCGGGGATGGAGATGGAAGCCCTAATGGCGGAACACAACGAACCCGAACGGAACACCCGCTCCTGCCCCGTGGTCAAGTCACTGGCGCAACAGCAGAAGGGTATCTCCGTGTCCTCTATGCGCAGGTCGCCCAACAGCCGCTTCAAGAGTTGCATCACTTTCTTGCCACCAACCACATGGTCCAGCCCCAAAGACAAGTCTATCAACCCCAGCACTCGCATGCGCTTCATAGAGAGAGCCTCCCGCTTCAGCTCCTCCAGCTTGCCCGCGGCCAACGCCCCGCCCACCATGGCGCCCATGGAAGTGCCTGCCACCGAGGTAATCTCATAACCTCGAGCCTGCAGTTCTTCTATCGCGCCGATGTGCGCAATACCCCTGGCCCCGCCACCCGAGAGCACGAGCGCCACCCGCTTGCCAGGTTTCTTCTTGCGCCATAGGGAACGCAATCGTTTCATCCACTTCATCATACAGCTTCTTCCATAGGGTTATCGGGAAAAGTGGGATAACGTTGGGCAAAAGCATTCACCTGCTCTTGGGTTTGCCGCTTAAACGTCTGGTAGGCGTCCGACCCAGGATTAAAGGGACGATGGCGAAGAGCTGCCCGCAAGTGTCTCCACTCCTTGGCATAAGTGGTGGCACGCTCCGAGAAGTAAGCGTCCGAGAAACGCTCATGGATATAGTCCACGGCTTGTTCACTGGGATGCAACATGTCGGGACGATAGAAACGATAGTCGCGCAACTCGTCGTTCATAATCTCATAGGCGGGGAAGTAAGCGGCCATATCGGGAAAGCTATCCACCACGCCGTGAGCCGCCAAAAGCAAGACGGCCTTGGAGCGTGCGCTCTCGGGATAACCATACTTGGCATAGCGGATAGGACTTACCGTGAGGATAACTTTTACTGCCGGATTGGCCTGGCGCAAGAGCTCTACGGCCTCTCTCAAGGCTTTCTCGCATTCCTCTACGCCCAGCACCTCCTCACGAAACAATTTCGCGGGCCGTTTCTCGCAGTTGTCCACCACCTCCTCGTTCTCTCTCAACACATAAACATGATTGGTGCCCAACGTAAAGATGGCCACTTGTGGCATCTCCCCAAAGGGTTGGCACTTGCTCCCCTGCTTAGGGGCAACTCCCGCCAACCAGCGTTTGACCGTATGGAGAACACTGACGGGATTGTACATCACGCCATAGGGATTGACCGACACGCGGAACTGATCGTCCCAGAACCTCCGCCCCAAGTTGTCGGCGAAACAGCTGCCCACGAAGAGCATGCTGTCCTCAGGCCGCAACTGAAACGCCCCTTTGGGTATCTTAACGATAGTCTGAAGCTCCATTTCCCGTCCTCCTCGCCATGGTATACCTATTATATATATAAAGGCATCAGCCTTATCGCCGCTGTTTGCGCTTACGCCATGCCATGCCGATGCCCGCCAAGATGATGAGCAAAAGCGCCACGTAGCCAACATAAGCCACTGCCTCAGTCACCTTCACAGAAGTGGGATGGAAATCGAGCACCACCTCATGACTGCCAGGCATCACGTTCAAGGCTCGCAGGATATAGTTTACCCTGCCCAACTCGGCTGGTTCACCGTCTATGGTAGCCGTCCAGCCCGGATAGTATATCTCCGAGAATACCACCACGCCTCCCTTGTCGCTATGCACGTCATAAACAAGCCTATTCGGTTGATATTCTCTCAGTGTCACCAGGGAGGTGTTGGCCTGGGCTACGCTTTCGCCCAGCGCGGACTGGAACTTCTTGTCCGCCACCGCCTCATGGCGCAAGTCCAGCTTCCCCACTCTTTCTATTTCCTGGTTGGCGTTGTCCACGTAGGCCACCTTGTCCACCAGCCAGGCGTTGCCATAGCAATAGGTATTCCTCAAGGGCACAGTCTGTCCGCCTTGCAAAGGCATGATGAAATAGCGGGTATTGAGCATATTGAGCACGGGATAGATACTGTCGCCTTTCACTTGCGACATATCTCCGTTGGCTTCCGCTATGGCTTTCATCGCACCTTGCATCTCTGGGGCGATATAAGCGTCTATCATCTCCTGGTAGCGGCGCAGTTTAGCGGCGTGATATCCACCTATGCTCTTGTGGTAATAAGAAGTCTCGTTCTCGTTGAAAGTATTTGAGGCCAAGTTAAGCACCCTGTAGTCCAAGGCCTTGTCTTGCAGGATGAGCTCGTCCGTGGTGGTCTTCTCCTGGGGAGTGTCCCTTACGCTCTTCTCCACGAACATGTCGTCGTGAAGATAGCGCTTGTTCACCTGCCACATGTCTGCCAGACAAAGCACGGCCAACGCTCCCACCATGTATGGCACGGTAAGTTTCTTGGCCCTGTAGAGCAAAAGAACAGCCACGCCCACGGCGATAATCCAAAACGAGCGCCAGCAATCCGCCGTAAAGACAGCCTTGCGCATCTCCGTCAAGTTGCTCAAGATAGGAGCGATATACTCTTGCGGCAATTGTGAGAGAGCCTCCCGTTCCGCCTGGGAGACGAAATCGGGAAAGAAAAGCGTAGGCACCAAAGCGAACAACAAGCAGATGCCCGCCGTCACTCCCATGCTGATATAAAACTTGCGGGTCTTTAGCAGGCTAGGTTCCTCCACGATACGCTTCAGCCCCAACATAGCCAAGAGAGGAATGGTAAACTCCGCTATCACGAGAATGGAAGCCACCGTACGGAACTTGGCATACATGGGAACATGGTCTATGAAGAAGTCCGTGAAAGGCATGAAGTTCTTTCCCCACGAGAGAAGAATAGACAATATGGTGGCTACGAGCAGTGCCCATTTCAGCGGTCCTTTTACCACAAACAGGCTAAACACGAAAAGAGCCACCACGAAAGCTCCCACATAGACGGGGCCGGAAGTGCCTGGCTGCTCACCCCAATACTGTCCCAATTGTTGATAAATGGTAAGGAATTCGGGGTTTGCCTTGCTCATGGCAGTTTCATTCTGGCTCAACGGCACGGAAGCTCCACCCTTGGCGTTAGGCACCAATAGCGTCCAAGTCTCACCAGTTCCGTAACTCCATTGCGTTATATAGTCCCTGTCCAGTCCACTGTTAGTCTGGTTGGCGGAATTTTTCTTCACCAGCTCACTCTTGCCGCGCATGGACTCCTGGCTATACTGCCAGGTATGGTAGAGATTGCTCAGGTTGAGGCAAATACCTATGGCGGCTCCCGCCACACAAGCGGCAGTGGCCTTGCCCAGGTGTGCCCACTGCTTCTTGCGGATAGCGTCTATCATGAAGGCTATCGCCATCAGCAGGATGACAAACAGATAGTAGTAAGTCATCTGCACGTGGTTGGCCTTCACCTCAAAGGCCGCGAAGATGGCAGTCACTACCAGCCCCGCCCAGTATTTGCCCCTATAGGCCAACACCACACCCGCTATCATGGGCGGCAGATATGCCAAGGCCATCACCTTCCACAAGTGACCGGCGGCGATGATGATGAAAAAATAGCTGGAGAAAGCCCAAATAATAGAGCCCAGTACGGCCAACGACCTGCGGAAATCGAACGCTCTCATCAGGATATAGAAACCCAGCAAATAGGCGAACACATACCACACGTTATCGGGCAACCAAAGGTGGTAAGCGGCGATGGCCTTTTGCAACAAATTGTCACTGCTATACGAAGGTGCCATTTGGTAAGTGGGCATGCCGCCAAACACGGAGTTGGTCCAGCGAGTCACTTCGCCAGTCTCCTCATGATAGCGTGACAGCTCCATGGTGGCACCCCTGCCAGCCGAGGAGTCATGGCGGTAGAGTATGCGCCCGTCAATATCCGCGGGCATGAAGTAAGCGAACGCTATCACGGCGAAAAGGACAATGACCAACACGTCGGGCAGGTATCCTCTCAATTTCTTCATCATAACTATTCTTGTGTTAACGAGTTTGCGACGCGAAGATAGCGATTTTTATCGGGATAAAGCCATTGGGTAACTATTTTAACCCTATTTATTGGTCGGCAACTAATATGAACTTGTCATTACGATGTCCTTTTCCGCTATCTGTACGCAAAATTCCACTTTATTTACTTGTGAGGAATGTATCCCGGCGGCATTCGCAGGTCCACTAAGCAATCGGGAACCGCAAACAACAAAAACAATCATGGGGGCGCATGTTTTATGCGCCCCCATGATTGTTTCCCGTCTTCGCGACAGCAATCGCAAAGCCATTGCCCTATTCCGGATAAGTCAAGTTCTCGGGCTTGATGGGAACAAGAACCTCCTCCAAGAACTTGCGTGCTTCATATCTGGCCATGGGGAGGTCATGCAAGAGGTAATTGCCGCAGTCCTTTGCCGCGGCGCCAGGCACTTCTCCCTCAAACTCGGAGATAAAGCAGAAAGTGCGGCGCATCAAGTCTACGATGTCCCGGCTTTCGTAATGGCCGCTGAGCAAGAGGTAATTGCCCGTGAGGCAACCCATAGGCCCCCAATAGACGACACGGTCTTTCCACTCCGCGTCACTACGCAAATAGGTGGCCGCCAAATGTTCTATGGTGTGCAACGCGCCAATATGGAGGGCAGGCTCGCGGTTGGGCTCCTTCATGCGGATGTCAAAGGTGGTCACCTCTCCGTTGCCTACCTGGTCGCGGCGGCTTACGTATATGCCCCGCAGCAGTCGCTCATGGTCGATGGTGAAGCTAGGTATCTTTTCCATATATATTAATGTATATTTGTTTACGGTTTTGGAGCGGCCTCAGATGGCACGCAAGAAGCTGCGCGTCACGGCGAAACTGTCCCTGGCCACCCGCTCCCAGAAGTCAAAGTATTGGGCGGCCTTATGGTCTTGCAAGGGAATATCGCTGATAACGCGGAAAGAGACAAACGGCACGCCCCGCAGATGGCAAGCCTGGGCGATGGAGCAGCTCTCCATGTCTACCGCCATGGCCTGGGGAAATTGGGCGAGAATGGCGCTCATCTTCTCCCGACTGTCCACAAACCAATCACCCGTGACAATCTGCCCTGCCCTGACAGTGGGCTCTCCGCCCAACTCCTCATTGAGCCGCAAAGCCTTGGCGACCAACTCGGAGGGAGACTTATAAGTGGCGGGCAAGCCCATCACTTGACCCATGGCGCACTCGCTGCCGCAATAGACATCATGATAGACACACTCCGTAGACACCACCACATCCATGACCCGCAGCGAGACATCGGCTCCGCCAGCCACGCCCGTGGACACCACGAGGTCGGGAAGGCAATGGCGGATAAGTTCCACCGCCCCTATGGCACTGTTCACCTTGCCAATACCGCAACGCATGAGCACTATCTCATGGTTTCCCATACGCCCTTCCACCAGCTGAAGGCCATGAATCTCCTCTTGGGAGGTGGATTCCAAGAGTTGTCGCAACTGGACAAACTCTTTCTCCATGGCCACTATCACGCCTATCTTCATTATCTTCCCTATATATAATAATGTATATCCTATCGCTTGCCGTAGTTCTCCAATCCTCCACGCAGGAAGTCAAGATACTCGCCTACGTCCTCCTTGTAAGAGTAAGAGCCGTTGAGCGGGTTGCCTTGATTGTCCACAGGTACATAGAAAGGCTGGGCATTGGCGCCAAACTTATGCCTTTGCAGGTAACTCCACTTGTCTCCCACGGTGCGCAAAGTGCGCTGCTTCCCATTCTCCGTAATGGTGACGGGCTCTGGCAAGGGAGTCTTGTCGTCTACGAAAAGCGAAATAAGCACATAATCCTTCTGTAAGATATCCGCCACCTGCGGGTCTGTCCAAACGGCCGCTTCCATCTTGCGGCAGTTCACGCAACCAAATCCCGTGAAGTCCAGCAAGACTGGTTTCCCCTGGGCTTTGGCCGCCGCCATGCCTTCCTCGTAATTGGAGTAAGGAGCGTGCACTTCTTTATTGTTGAGGTTGAAATCCTGCGTGTTCATGGGAGGCGCGAAGGCACTCACCGCCTTGCAAGGCGCGCCCCAAAGACCAGGCAACATATAGACAGCGAAAGCAAGGGAACAAATCCCCAGCATGATACATGGCACAGGCATGGGACGCGTCGGCTCGCCCTCTATCACATCGCCACGGAACTTAAGCAAGCCCATCAGGTAAAGACCCAAAGCCGCAAAGATGACTATCCACAACGACAGGAAAACCTCACGGTCCATGAGATGCCAGCCGTAGGCCAAATCTGCCACGGAGAAGAACTTCAAGGCAAAAGCCAACTCGATGAAGCCCAAGGTGACCTTGATGGTATTCATCCACGAACCGGAACGAGGAGCTGACTTGAGCCACGAGGGGAACATGGCGAAAAGCGTAAACGGCAAGGCCAGGGCCAAGGAAAAGCCCAACATGCCCACCGCAGGCCCCATGAGATTGCCCGAAGTGGCGAAGTCCACCAGCAGGAAGCCCACGATGGGACCCGTGCAAGAGAAGCTGACCAGGGCGAGCGTGAAGGCCATCAGGAAGATGGAGAGCAGTCCCGTGGTGGCGGAAGCCTTGCTGTCCACGGCATTGCCCCACTTGTCGGGCAGGCGTATCTCAAACCATCCGAAGAAGCTGAGCGCGAATATCACCAACAAAAGGCAGAACAGGATGTTGAACACGGCATTGGTGGCCAAGGCGTTAAGCGCACTGGCACCGAAGATGGCGGTCACCACCAGGCCGAGCGTCATATAGATGGCCACGATGGAAACACCATAAGTAATCGCGTCGCGAATACCCTTTCCCTTATCCTTGCCTGCCCGTTTCAAGAAGAAACTTACTGTCATGGGGATGATAGGCCAAACGCAAGGCGTAAAGAGCGCCAGCAGTCCGCCCGCGAAACCCATCAGGAAAATATAAATCCAAGCTCTTTGGGAAGCGGGGGCACTCCCGTCTTGCGCCTGGAGCTGGTCCACCACGGGCTTCCACAAGTCACCTGCCTCCACCTTGGGCTGCGCCCGAAGCGTGTCCAGGTCATAGACAGGCCGCTGGGCAGGCACAGTGTCTGCCGCGGCAACGGGCTGCGCGGAAGTCGGCAACTCCTTCTGCTCCGCGGGAACTTCCTCTTTGGCGGCCTCCTTGGGATTCTTGCCGCCCACGGCAGGCGACTTTCCGCTCTGCTTGAAGTCCACCGCGGTGGGGGGCAAGCAGTTTTGGTCGTTGCAAGCACCATACTCCAAATAGCCGTCAATGCTATAATTGGGCTTGGTGAAAAGTATCTTCTGCACGAACGTGACGCTTCCCTCGAAGAAGCGCACAGGCATGTTGAACAAGGGGTCATGCTGTTTTATCTCATTGCCAACGGCCTTCAATTTGCCAACCAACATGACTCCCTCCAACTTACCCGCATTGAACGTGGCGGAGATAGGGCCTCCGCCGCCCAAGCCCGTGGAGTAAACATGCCATCCCGGCTCTATCTTGCCCGTGAAGACTATCTCTGCCTCGGCGGTGCCATTGGTCACCAATTTGGCCGAGAAAGTAACGGGGTCGTACATCTGTCCATAACTTGCCAGCGTCACCAAGAAGGTGAGCAGCAAGAAACCGATATGCTTGCAGTAATTCTTCATTTGTGGAAATAAACTTAACGATAGTTGAAACCATCCGCGAAGGTACGAATATTTTCGCACATATCGGCATGGCCGTGAAAGAAATATGCCAAGCAGGCATTTTGCGAGCACCTATCGCCCTTCGCAAATCAACTTGATTTGCTCATGAATTTAACTTGTTTTGCCAGGCAATTTAACTTATTTCGCTAACGAAAACAAGTTAAATTCATCGACAAAACAAGTTGTTTTGAAAAGTGGGCTAAAATTGCGCTGAAGGCTTTGTCTATTTCTATAGAAACAAGACCATGGATTCTACTGAATCGGAAGCACTGCCTCTACAGAAACGAGGAAAGAACAAAGGCAAAGACATATAAAAAGGGGACTTGTCTCACGGCAAGTCCCCCACATATAAGTGTCAAATACAAAATGGAGTCAAATCAAATCTTCGTGATGATACCGTTCTCCGCGGTACGCAAGAACTCCACGATGATGGAAATCTCATGGCCGCCAGGTATCTGCTCGATAATCTGGTTCATGGCATCAAACACGCTGGTCTGGCCATGGAACACCAAACGATAGGCGTTGGCGATGTGCTTCTGCACCTTTTCGTCAATTCCATAAGCGGTCATCATCACTTTATTGGGTCCATTATAGCCAATAGGCTTGCCGCCCGCGATAATATAGGGAGGCACGTCCTTGGAAAAGGTGCAGCCCGCCTGTATCATGGCACCATGACCCACACGGGTCTTGGCGTTCTCTATCACGGAAGAAGAAAAAATCACGCCATTGCCTATCTCGCAGTCTCCTGCGATTTTAGTGCCATATCCCACTACGCAATGATTTCCCATCTTCGTGTCATGCGACACGTGGGAACCTTCCATCAGGAAGTTATCGTTGCCTATTACGGTCTTGCCGTCCTTGTAGGTGGCGCGATTGATAACCACGTTCTCCCTGAAAGTATTGTTATCGCCTATCACCAACTCCGTATCATCTCCCTTGAAATTGAAGTCTTGCGGTATAGCGGACAATACAGTGCCTTGATGCACCTTGTTATTGTTACCCATGCGCGTTCCATTGAGGATGCTGACGAAGGGGAAGATGACACAATTGTCGCCTATCACCACATCGTCCTCGATGTAAGCGAAGGGATATATCTTGCAGTTGTTGCCTATCCTCGCCTTGGGAGAGACCTCTGCTTTGGGACTTATATCGCTTGCCATATTCTTTCGGTTTTATAAGAGTTAAACATTATTTGGCGCCGCCACCGAGGGCATAGTAGAGATTGACCACGGCTTGCATCTTGTAGAAGTCATCCTGCACCTTGGACAGCTCGGCGTTGAGCAGTGAGCTTTGCGCCTCGATGACCTCCAGGTAAGTGCTGCCCGCGGTAGCCATCAACATACGGGTATCCTCTACGTTCTGTTTCAATACAGTCACCTGCTTGGCCTCTATCTTGCTCTTTGCGTCGGAAGCGTTGTAGAGCACCAATGCGTTGCTCACCTCTGCGCCTGCCTGGAGCACGCTGTTTTGCCAAGTGTTGTAAGCCTGCTCATACTGTGCCTTGGCCACCTTGAGGTTGGCTATCAACTGGCCATTCTGGAAGATGGGCTGTACCAACGAACCTACAGCAGAGAGCAACCAAGCACCAGGATTTACGATGCCCGCGCCACTACTATTAGTGAAAGCGCCACTGCCGCTGATATTCAAAGAAGGATAAAAACGGCTACGAGCGGTCTGCACGTCATGGAAGCACTGAGCCAAGGCCATCTCGTTGGCGTGTACATCTGCCCGGTTGGCCAAGAGCTGTATGCCTACGCCCGTGGAGAACTCTGTGGGCAAGGACTGCTCAGCCAGCGTGCCACGCTCTATGAGGCCTGCTTGTCTGCCCAGCAAGAGCGAGAGGGAGTTCTCGGTCTCCCTGATTTGCCTGCGCATGTCTTCCTTCTGGGCCAACACGGAATAGTAGCTGGCCTCGGCGGCCTGCACCGCCGTGGAGCGCACGCCAGTAATCGCCTCTTTCTGCACCTTCATGATTTCCCAAGTCTCCTTGGTGAGCTGCTCCATCTCATTGATGATGCGCATCTGCTCGTCAAGCATCAAGAGGGTGTAATACATATTGGCAATATTGGCGATGAGAGAACTTTGCACAGATACCTGCACGTCCTTCATCTGCACCAAGAACATCTGCGTGGAACGTTTTTGAGACAACAGGTTGCCAAAGATATCCAGGTTCCAGCTAGCGTTTATCGGCAGGCTGTAGGTCTTTGAGGCCTTGCTCCCGTCCCAAGAGCTCAGCGTACCTTGCGGAGAGAAACTCACGGATGGCAAGAAAGCCAACTTTGAGGCCTTCAGCTGTGCCTCGGCCATTTGCACGTTGAGAGCGGCATTCAACAGGTCAGGATTATTTTCCAAACCTGTCTCAATGAGTGCTTGGAGTTTAGGATCCGTAAACAATTCACGCCAAGGCAGATTGGCAAAGGTCGTGGTGTCGGTAACAGCTAGCGTGTCTGTATCGCTGATAGCGTCACGCACCAATCCCGTGGTGTTGACCTCTGGGCGTTCATACTTGCCATAGAGGCTCTTGCAGCTGGTGAGCACCAGCGTTGCAAGACCTACTATGATAATATTTGTGATATTTGTCTTCATATCTTCTGTTTCAACTTATTTGTCTTCTAATGCTTGGGAACCATGGGCGTATTGGCTCAACTCGGCGTTGGCCTCCTCGTTGTTCTCATCCTCAAATACCAGAGGACTAATCTTCTCTTGCAGAGCCTGGAAGACGTAGAAGAGGGCGGGCACTACCATGATTTGGCAAAGCATACCTATCAACATACCTCCGATAGCTGCGGCACCCAGCGTCATGTTACCATTGTAACCTACGCCCATAGGCCTTAACAGCGGAGCCAAACCGATAATCATGGCCAGTGAAGTCATCAAGATAGGACGCAGACGGGCACTGGCTCCCAGCACGGACGCCCATGACAGAGCCATACCGGTACGTCTTCTCTCCAGGGCGAATTGCACAATCAAGATGGCGTTCTTGGCCAACAGACCTATCAACATAATCAATGCGATCTGCATATAGATATCGTTGTTCTTGCCAAACAAGTTGGTGAACAGAAAGGCACCAGCGATACCAAATGGTATGGAGAGGATAACCGACAGAGGCACGAGATAGCTCTCATACTGGGCACTCAATATCAAGTACACGAAGGCCAAGCAAAGACCGAAGATGATAATCGTGGAGTTGCTCGACTCCTGCTCTGAACGGGTCAGACCAGAGAACTCGTAACCATAACCCGTGGGCAGCGTGGTGCTGGCCACTTCCTCGATAGCCTTGATGGCATCACCAGAAGAATAGCCCGTGGCTGCGGAGGCGTTCACGTCAATAGAGGTAAACAGGTTGAAACGGGCAATTTCCTGAGGTCCATAGACACGACTCATATTCACGAACTCGTTGATAGGAGCCATGCCGCTGTTGGTCCTTACATAAATATTGCTCATACTGGCCAAATCCTCACGGGCTGTAGGCTCTGCCTGTATCATAACACGGTAGAGCTTTCCATAGGCGTTGAAGTTGGAAGCGTAGAGACCGCCATAATATCCCTGCATGGCCGTCAGCACGGTGCTGGGGTCAATGCCGGCCTGCTTACACTTCGCCACATCCACATCAATCATGTATTGTGGATACTTAGTGTTGTAAGTGGTCATGGCGTTACTGATTTCCGGACGCTTGTTCAGCTCCTTCAGGAAGTTTTGCGTGATGTTGTAGAAGTCGTTCACGTCTCCTCCCGTCCTGTCCAGCATAGAGAACGTCAAGCCGCTGGTGGCGGAGAAACCTTGCACCATAGGAGGCTGGAAGGCCAAAATCTGCGCGCCCTTGATGTTGGAGGTCTGCTTATAGATATTGGCCAGGACCATCTGCGAACCCATGGTGTGAACATTGATGAATTTCTCCAAACCCTCGGCCTTGTCACGGTCATCGAACGACTTCAACTTGATGACGAATGTGCCCTGGTTGGTTCCCTGTCCTGAGATAAAGTTGTAACCCGTAATACGCAAACGGCTCTGGATGGCGGGATTAGTCTTCAACATGGAGTCTATCTGATCCATGACCGTGTTGGTTTGGCTCAAACTGGTTCCCGGGGGAGTAGACACCGTACAGAAAATAGTACCGGTATCCTCGTCGGGCACAAGACCCGTCTTGGTATTCATGGCAGTCAAGGCCATGGCGGCCACACCTACCACAACGGCGATAATAGCAATGACAGGGCGCTCCACCAACTTGCGCACACCCTTGGTGTACTTGTTTTGCACAGCGCCATAGCAAGTGTTGAAGGCTGTATGGAATCTGTCTATCAAAGACATTTTACGGCTGGTGCCGTCCTCGTTCTTTGGTTTCAGCAATACCGCGCACAACGCCGGAGACAGGGTCAACGCATTCAAAGCGGAGATAACAATAGAGATGGCCATAGTGATACCAAACTCCTTGTAGAACGTACCTGATGTTCCGCCGATGAATGACACGGGAATGAACACGGCAGACATCACCAACGTGATAGAGATGATGGCACCGGCTATCTCCCTCATGGCATCTATGGAGGCCATACGAGCCGACTTGTAACCCAAGTCCAACTTGGCGTGGACGGCCTCAACCACCACAATGGCATCATCGACCACGATGGCAATAGCCAACACAAGAGCCGACAGCGTCAACAAGTTGAGCGAGAAGCCGAAGAGATAGAGGAAGAAGAACGTACCCACCAAAGACACAGGCACGGCGATAAGAGGTATCAACGTGGAGCGAATATCTTGCAAGAAGAAGTATACCACGATGAACACCAAAACGAAGGCCTCAAACAACGTGTGTATCAAGTTGGACATGGAGGCGTTGATGAACTCCGTCACGTCTTGCATGTACTTAAGTTCCATGCCCGGCGGGAACATCTTCGTCTGCTCGGTCATCACTTGCTTGATGTTGTTCACGATTTCCGTGGCGTTGGAGCCAGCTACCTGTGTCACCATCAACATGATGGCAGGACGGCCGTCCACCTTGGTCATCACACTATAGTAAAGACCTCCCAGCTCCACGCGAGCAACGTCTTTCACGCGGATGGTGTTACCATTGGCATCGCTGGAGATAATCATGTCGCCAAATTCCTCGGGCGTGCTCAAGCGACCCTTGTAGCGGATGGTGTACTCATACTGGTTGTCACTCTGCTCACCAAACTTACCAGGAGCGGCCTCGATGTTCTGCTGAGACAACACAGTGGTAATGTCGGAAGGCATCAAGCCATAGTTTTTCATCTTCACGGGGTCGAGCCAGATACGCATAGAGTACGTCTTCGCGCCCATGGCCTCGCAGTCTCCCACACCATTCACACGCTTGATAGCTGGTATCAGGTTGATATCCGCGTAGTTCTGCAAGAACTTCTCGTCATAACGCTCATCACCCACCAGTGACATCAGCAACACGGTGGAAGTCTGCCTTTTCTGCACCGTCACACCAGCTTTCGTCACCTCAGCGGGCAACAGGGCAGATGCCTGTGACACACGATTTTGCACGTTCACCTGACACATGTCGGCATTCATGCCCTGCTTGAAGAACACCTGGATGTTGGCGCTACCCTCATTGGAGGCGGTAGAGGTCATATAGGTCATGCCCTCCACACCATTGATCTGCTCCTCCAAGGGCACTATCACGGAATTCAACACTGTCTGGGCGTTGGCACCCGTATAGTTCGCCCTCACGCTCACCGTGGGTGGTGCCACGTCAGGATACTGCTCTATAGGCAAAGAAGTCAAGCCTATGACACCCAGGATGACCACCAGGATGGAGATCACCGTGGAGAGCACAGGCCTATTGATAAAATTATCTAGTCTCATTCTGTTTTCCGGATTATGTTTACCTTAAATTCTTGGTGGCCTCACTTTACTTGGAGAGGTTTTCCTTCAACTTGCCCAAGTCATCTTGGTCAGCACCCATTTGGGCGGCGTTTTTCAAGTTCTGGTTGTACTCAGCCTCTGTAATAGGCTGTATCTCCATGCCATCCTGCAGAGTGGTGATACCTTTCACCACGATGCGATCGCCTACTTTCAGGCCCGAGGTCACGATAAAGTTCTTGCCGTCATTCTGCGGATTGACGGTGATAGCGGTATACTTCACCTTGTTATCCTTGCCTACCACGTAGACGAACACCCTGTCTTGCACCTGAGAGGTAGCCTCCTGGGGTATCACGATGGAGTTGGTGGCGTTAGTGGGCACTACAATCTGGCCGGAGCCGCCGCTCTTCAACAACATCTTGGGATTGGCGAACTGGGCAATCATGTTGGCGGAACCCGTGGAGGGATCTATCACGCCACTCACCTTCACCACCTTGCCAGGCTGGTCGTAGATGGTACCATCAGCCAGCTGCAGCTTCACGGCGGGATAATCAGCGATAGCGGTGTGGATGCCGCCTGCCTTCTTGGTCAGGTTCATGATGTCCTTCTCGGTCATGGCGAAGTAAACCTCCACCGTGCTAATGTTGGAAACCGTAGTGAGGGGCTGCGTGATGGAAGCACTTACCAAGGCACCTACCTTATAAGGAAGAGAACCTATCACGCCCGCGGAGGGACTCTTCACGTAGCAATAGCTCAGGTTCTCCTTGGCGGAAGCCAGAGCGGCCTCGGCCTGCGCCAACTGCGCTTGTGACGTGGCATAATTATTGGCCGCGGTGGAAAGCTCGTACTGACCGATAATCTTCTTCTCGAACAGCATCTTGTTGTTGTTATAGGTGAGCTGCGCCGTGTTCATCTGGGCACGGGCGGTGTTTACAGCTGCCTGGGCCTCGCGCACGGCTGCCTGATAGGTTTCGTTGTCCAGCACAAACAACAATTGCCCTGCACTTACCTGCTGGCCTTCGTGCACACACACCTTGGTGATAAAGCCAGAGACCTTCGGGCGAATCTCTACGTCCTGAATACCCTTGATAGCCGCGGGATAAGTAGCCTGCAGCGTAGCCGCGGAAGTGGTTATCTCTCTCACGGGAAACTTATTATCTCCCGTATTCATGGAACCACCGCCTCCACACGCGGTTAGCGTGGCGGCCACTGTCAATGCGAATAAAACACTCTTCATTTTCATACCTTACTTATTATAATATATTTATTATTGTCGTTTCAACTACTTCCATTCAAATTCTTCCTTGTCCAAGTACACCCTAGCTTGGGTATTGTATGCACGAGAGGAAGACGGGCAAAACTCAGGCCAAAGGTCTAGTTTTTCCTCGCGAATTTACGCATTGTTTCCCACATACCAATACCTCACCGCGAATTTTTAACCATTATTATTTGTAAAAGTGTTAAAGCACCCCTTGCCAAGAGGGGAAAATACACCTTTATTAAATAAAATGAATATCCGCATTTTGCCCAATTACTCCCTTGCAAATGAAACTATGCTTCAACCGCGATAGAAGCAAGGATAAATAGTGAAGTATCCAATAATACTTGGCCATAGAAGCAAGGATACTTTGAAGGCGGAAGCTTACCATAAAAATGCTTCTTATTTCCTGTTGGGGGAATTGAGGATATTCATATTAAATAATTTGAGTTCGACGAATTCCACTTTATGTGCACAACCCTGTTATTGCCAAACTGTAGAGACGCATTCTTGCGTCTCAGCCAGCTGCCAAGTCTTCGCGACAGGCGATTTTATTCGGCAATCTTGCTTGCCGAGACGCAAGAATGCGTCTCTACAAGTTTTCGTCGAACTCACGTTATAATAATACGCGCGCGAGGAACTTCAATGGGAAAAGTATATGCCATATCAAATCAAGCGCGCATGAGTTACTATATCATTGGCGCTTGAGATGCCATATCGTGGGGGGACGAGCTTTCCCCTGAAAAAGCCAGTACTACTGCTCCGGGATTTCAGTACTACTGATATTGGATTTCAATACTACTGATATTGGATTTCAGTACTACTGCTTTTCAATATCAGTAGTACTGACTTTCCCGCCTTCACTCCGCGGGAAAGTCGGCAGGTATCTCCAAGCCCAGCTCTATGGCCTTCCGCTTGAGCAGGAGCAGCAGGGGGGCGCGCTCGTTCTCCACCTGGTTATCGAGGACGGCGTTCTTCAGAGCCATCTTCAGCTCGCCCACTTCCCGACAGGGAGTAAGGCCAAAGAGGCTCATAATCTCGTTACCGTCTATGCATGGCTGGAAGAGGCGCTTATAATCACGCTCTTTCAGGTCAGCCAGTTTTGCCCTCACCAACTGGAAGTTATCCAGGAAGCGCTGCTTGCGGACAGCGTTCTTGCTCGTGATATCCGCCTCGCAGAGCATCATCAGGTCTTCTATGTCGTCGCCCGCGTCGTTCAGCAATCGGCGCACCGCGCTATCTGTCACCTCGCTGTCGGCTATCACGATAGGGCGCATATGCAAGTCCACCAACTTTCGCACATACTTCATCTTAGCGTCCATAGGCAACTTGAGGCGGCGGAATATCTCGGGCACCATCCTCGCCCCGATAACATTATGGTTGTGGAAAGTCCAGCCAGCCTTGGGGTCCCAACGCTTGCTGCGGGGCTTGCCGATATCATGTAGCAACGCCGCCCATCTCAACCACAAGTTGTCGGTATGGCGGCAGATATTCTCCAAGACCTCCAGCGTATGCTCGTAGTTGTTCTTGTGAGCCCGTCCGTCGCGCTTCTCTATCACGTCCATCATGCAAAGCTCAGGCAATATGCGGGGCAAGAGATTGGTGTCTCTCAAATAATAGAAGCCCACGGAGGGATGGGGAGCGAGCATAATCTTGTTCATCTCGTCACAGATACGTTCCGAGCTGATGATGTCCAGCCTCTCCGCGTTTCTGGAAAGCGCGTCATAAGTCTCTCTCTCTATCTGGAAATTGAGTTGGGTGGCGAAACGCACGCAACGCATCATGCGAAGAGGGTCGTCGCTGAAAGTGACATCAGGATCCAAGGGCGTGGCGATAATGCCATCCTCCAGGTCGGCCAGTCCATTGAAAGGATCCACCAACTCCCCGAAACGATCATGGTTGAGGCAAATGGCCATGGCGTTGATGGTGAAGTCGCGGCGGTTTTGGTCATCTTCCAGCGTGCCGTCTTCCACGATGGGCTTTCGGGAGTCATGCCGATAGCTTTCTTTTCTGGCTCCCACGAATTCCACCTCAGTATCCCCACACTTCACCTGCGCCGTGCCGAAATTGCGGAACACCGACACATGCGCCCTCTTGCCCAGCCGGCACTTCAACGCTTCAGCCACTTGAATGCCGCTGCCTACCACCACCACGTCAATATCCTTGGAAGGACGCTCCAGGAACAAATCTCTCACGTATCCTCCCACCACATAACATTCCAGCCCCAGCCCATCGGCGGCGGCGGAAATCTCATGGAATATGTCTTTGTCGAGCAATTGGGCCAGCTCGGCATTCGTCAATAACTTCATGCTAATAGTTTTGCGACTGCAAAGTTAGTGGAAATTGAAGATAATACAAAACAAAAGCGGCTTTTTGTTTCCACGCAAGCGGATAAGCTAAGATTCACCGAGTCCGCGCTAATATATATTAATGTATAGAAAGAAGGAATAAAAGGGCGGTGTGAAAAGTTGTAACAACATCTTAACAGGGAGAAAAAGAGATGTCGCAAGGACGCAATGACAATGTAACATGAGATGGCGAATTTTGCCGGCGAAAACAGATTTCAAACATTAATTAAGAATTATGAGAAAAATTTATCGCCGATTATCACTGCTCGCACTTTCGTCAGTGATGACAATCGCGCCCGTGATGGCCTTGACAGACCCAGCGGCTGAGGAAGCCAACATGGGCCACGTGACAGGACGTGTGATGGATAGCGACAAACAAGTACTGCCCGGAGCATCGATTTATATCGAAGACCTGCACACGGGCGTGGTGAGCGACATCAATGGATACTACATGTTGCCCGCCCTTGATCCCGGCACTTACAAGCTGAAGATCTCCTACGTGGGCTACGAGCCCAAAGTCATTACGCTGACCGTGCCAGAAGACAGGACCAAGGTGATGGACTTCATCCTGGAGGATGGCGTGGAACTGCAGGGCGTGGAAGTAGTAGGCGCGCTCCACGGGCAGCGCAAGGCTCTGCAAATGCAAAAAGAGATGATGGGAATCACCAACGTGGTGTCCGCCGACCAGGTGGGCAAGTTCCCGGATTCAAACATAGGTGACGCCTTGAAGCGCATCAATGGCGTTAACGTGCAATATGACCAGGGTGAGGCTCGCTTCGGACAAGTGAGAGGCACCTCAGCCGACCTTACCTCGGTGACGGTGAACGGCAACCGCATTCCCTCCGCGGAAGGAGACACCCGCAACGTGCAGCTGGACTTGATACCCGCCGACATGATACAGACCATAGAGCTGAACAAGGTGGTGACCGCCGACATGGACGGTGACGCCATAGGCGGAGAAATCAACCTGGTGACGAAGAACACGCCCAGCCACAGGGTGCTGAGCTTCAACGTGGGAACGGGCTACAGCTGGATCAGCGAGAAACCGCAATGGGACCTGGGCGCCACGTGGGGCGACCGCTTCTTCAACAACAAGCTGGGTATCATGGCAGCCCTCTCCTACCAGTACGCTCCCGGAGGTTCCGACAACGCGGAGTTTGAGTACGAGGAGAACGACAACGGGGAGGTGGAGCTGAAGGAGGCGGAAGTAAGGCAATACTACGTCACCCGCGAGCGGCAGAGCTACTCGCTGGCCTTGGACTACCAGTTCAATCCGCTGAACAAGATATCCTTCAAGGGCATCTACAACCGCCGCAGCGACTGGGAGAACAGATTTGGCCTGAAATACAAAGACCTGAACGACGATCCCGGCAAGCAGGAGGTGGAAGTGCAGACCAAGGCAGGCTCCAGCAACAACAAGGACAGGCGACTGGAATTGCAGCAGACCATGGACTTCACCCTGGACGGAGAGCACTACCTGGGCAAGCTCAAGATAGACTGGGCGGGCAGCTACTCCCGCGCCACGGAGGAGAGACCCAACGAGCGTTACGCTACCTATAAATACAGCGACCTGGACTACACCAATGACATCGTAGACGCAGGTGGCAAGCGTCCTTACATCAGCCGTGCGTTACCCGACTTGTATGACGATGGCTGGGAGCTGGACGAGTTCAACAACTCTGACCAAGACATCGTGGAGAACGAGTGGAAAGCGCGCCTCAACTTCACCCTCCCCATCGTGGAAGGCAACTGGGGCAACACCTTGAAGTTCGGCGCCAAGTACACCACCAAGGACAAGACCCGCGAGACCCGCTATTTCGACTACGACCCCGACGAGGTGTTGGGCAGCGGATGGCGCAACTTCACCTCTCCCCAAATACGCGACGGCTTCATGGCCGGCGACCACTATCCCGTAGGCACTCCCTTCATCAGCAAGCAATACCTGGGCAGCATCAATCCCAACATGTTCGAAGGCGAGGAGAACTTCGAGGAAGAGGCAGGCAACTACGACATCAAGGAAAGCATCACCGCAGGCTATATCCGCTTCGACCAGAAGCTGGGCAAGAAGCTCTCGGCTACCGTCGGACTGCGCGTGGAACGCACTGACCTGAAGACCAACGGCTACATCCTGGACACCGAGAACGGTGACGGCCTGGCTCCCACGGGTGAGTTCAAGAACCACTACACCGACCTGCTGCCCAGCCTGCTGCTGAAATACCGCTTCAACGAGGACGGCAACATCAGGGCAAGCATCACCAAGACCATCAGCCGCCCGAAGTATTCCGCCTTGATAGCGAACAAGACCATCAACACGGAAGACATGGAGGCCACCATCGGCGACCCGAACACCAAGCCCGCCGAGGCCATCAACATAGACCTCTCGGCCGACTACTATTTCAAGAGCATCGGACTGGTGAGCCTGGGCCTCTTCTACAAGGACATCAAGAACGTGAACGTGGAGTGGTCTTCCAACAAATACCTGGGCAGCGACCTCGGCCTGCAGGGTGAGTACGCCAACGAGGAGTTTGAGGTAGAGCAGAACATCAACGCCTATGACGCAAGGATATGGGGCATCGAGGCCGCCCTGCAGAGAGACTTCGGTTTCATCTCTCCCGCCCTCAATTGCGTGGGCTTCTACGGCAACTACACCTACACCCACAGCTCCGCCCGCAACTTCAACGAGCGACTGAACGTACAAGAGGGTGAGGACATCAAAGTGGCAGGTTCTCCCGAGCACTCCGCCAACGCCTCTCTCTATTTCGACAAGGCAGGCTTCAACATCCGCCTCTCCTGGAACTACGCCTCCTCTTTCGTAGACGAGATGAGCACCAGCCGCGCGCTCGACCGCTACTACGACGCGGTGAACTACATGGACCTGAACGCCAGCTACACCTGGGGCAAGAACTACAAGTTCACCGTGTACGCCGACGCGAAGAACCTGCTCAACCAGCCCCTGCGCTACTACCAGGGCACCAAGGACCGCACGATGCAGATGGAGTACTACGGCGTGAAAGTGCAGGCCGGCGTGAAGATAGCATTCTAAGCGAGAACATCCACCAACACCAACACATAAACACTAAAGAAAGATGAAGAAAATACTATTGACTCTCCAACTCTGCCTCCTGGCGCTCGCCGCCTGGGCGCAGACTCCCGCCGAGTGGGAGAAGCTGGAGAAAGACGTGAACTTCTACGTGGCCAACGACCTGGGCCGCAACGGATACTATGACCAGAAACCCATCGCCGAGACCATGGGCCGCATGGCCGAGACCGTGGGCATAGAGTGCGTGGCCGCCATAGGCGACATCCACCACTTCGAGGGCGTGGCCAGCGTCAGCGACCCGCTCTGGATGACCAACTACGAGCTCATCTACTCCCACCCCGAGCTGATGCTGGCCTGGTATCCCACGCTGGGCAACCACGAGTACAGGGGCAACACGCAGGCCGTGCTCGACTACGCCAAGGTGAGCCGCCGATGGGAGATGCCCGCCCGCTACTACACCAAGGTGATAGAGGACGGCGGCGTGACCGTCAGGCTCGTGTTCGTGGACACCACGCCCCTGATAGACAAGTACCGCCAGGAGAGCGACAAATACCCCGACGCTTGCAAGCAAGACATACAGAAGCAGCTGGACTGGGTGGACTCCACGCTCACCGCCGCCAAGGAGGACTGGGTCATCGTCTTGGGACACCACCCCATCTACGCCGACACCAGCAAGGATGACATAGAGCGGCAGGACATGCAGCGCAGGCTCAACGCCGTGCTCACCCGCCACGGGAACGTGGACATGTACATCTGCGGCCATATCCACAACTTCCAGCACATCAAGCAGAAGGGCTGCGACATAGACTACGTGGTGAACACCTCCGGCTCGCTGAGCCGCCCCAAGGTCAACCCCGTGGAGGGCACCCAGTATTGCAGCGGCATACCCGGCTTCTCGCTGGTCACCGCCGACAAGCAAGAGCTCTCGCTCCACTTGATGGACAAGGACGGCAAGGTGGTCTACACCGTGCACCACGCGAAGAAATAATCTAGCACGGGGAAGGGAGCGGCCAACCCGCGACCCTCCCCCTCACGAAAGCGCATGCCGCGCGAGGGCTCTCCCCGCGCGGCATGCGCTTTTCCCGCCAAGCCGCGGGAAGGAATTTAACGTGAGTTCGACGAAAAGTTGTAGAGACGCATTCTTGCGTCTCTACAACTTTTCGTCGAACTCGCGCTGTATTATGGGTTGGACCTCTTCGGGGCGAGGTACATGCGGTTAAGGGTCGGCGGTTTCATTCAGCCCCTCTTGCTTGCCGAGACGCGGCACGTCGCGTCTCTACCGCTTGGCGATGACAGTCCGCGCGCACAAGCCGAGACCGCCCTCTCCCCCGCGGCTGGCTATCAGCGGGCGGGAAAGAGGGCGGGAATGTCGGGGAGCCCACTGGCTACGGGCTAGAAGGAGAGCACCAACGTCTCGCGGGGCTGGAGGGCGACATCCTTGTCCAAGGCCACTTTCCGGCCGGTCAGGATGTCGGTGGCCTCGGTGGCCTGGCCTATGATCTCGGCGTAGCGCTTCACCTCCATCTGGGCGGGCTCACTGGTGCCGTTGACGACGGTGAGCACGTTCTGCCCCTTGGCCTGGCGGGCGATGACATAGACACCCTTGCGGGGCGTGAACTGCACCTGCTTGCCGTGGATGATGGCCTCGTTGCCCTGCCGCCAGTGCAGCAGCCGGCTGAGCCAGTTGAACATGTCGTTCTGCGCCCGCGTGCGTCCCTCGGCGGTGAAGCAGTTGGTCTTGTCGGCCGGGAAGCCTCCGGGGAAGTCCTTGCGCACGTTGCCGTCGGTCACCTCCTTGGTGCCGTTCATCAATATCTCGGTGCCGTAGTAGAGCTGCGGCGTGCGGTTGATGGTGAGCAGGAGAGCCAATGCCTGCTTCAGGGCCAGGGTGTCCGTTCCGTTCCTCAGGAAGCGGTCGGTGTCATGGTTCTCGATGAAAGCCAACACGCTGCTGGGGTTGGCGTAGAGATAGTCATAGCACAGCGTGTTGTACACGCGGTTCATGCCCTGCCACCAGTCGTCGGTCTCCTCGCGGGCGGCCATGTTCACGCGGTCGTAGAAGGCGAAGTCCATCACCGTCTTCAGGTAGCTGTTGATGGAGGAGAGCTTGCTGTCCTTCTGCCAGGCTGCGGTGTAGGCGGGCTCGGTCACCCACGTCTCGCCCACGGTGTTGAAGTTGGGATACTCCCTTTCCAGGGTCTTCATCCACAGGGCCATGGCCTCGCGGTCGGCATAGGGATAGGTGTCCATGCGTATGCCGTCGATGCCCACGGTCTCTATCCACCAGACGCTGTTCTGTATCAGGTACTTGATGACGTGGGGGTTGCGCTGGTTCAGGTCGGGCATGGTGGGGACGAACCATCCGTCCACGGTCTCCCGCTTGTCCACCTCCGCGGCGTAGGGATCCAGCACGGGGGTCAGCTTGTAGGAGGTCTGCAGGTACTTGGCCTTGTCCTCCTCCTTGCCGGAAAGCCATTCGGGCACGTTCAGCCAGTCGCGGGAGGGCAGGTCTTTCACCCAGGGGTGCTCGAAGCCGCAGTGGTTGAAGATCATGTCCATCACCACCTTCAGCCCCTTGGCGTGCGCGTCGGCTATCAGCTGGCGGTAGTCCTCGTTGGTGCCGAAGCGCGGGTCAACGCGGTAATAGTTGGTCGTGGCATAGCCGTGGTAGGTGCTGGAGCCGTCCTTGCCGTCGGGCGAGTTGTTCTCCAGCACGGGCGTGAGCCAAAGGGCCGTCACGCCCAACTGGGTGAAGTAGTCCAGATGGTCCCTGATGCCCTGCAAGTCACCGCCGTGGCGCAGGCTGGGCTTCGAGCGGTCTTCCACGTAGGGGTTCATGCCCTTCACTTGCGCCTTGTGGTCCTTGCCCTGGGCGAAGCGGTCGGGCATCAACATGTAGAGCACGTCGGCGTTGGAGAAACCCTTGCGCTCCTCTCCCGCCATGGCACGGGCCTTGAGCCGGTAGCTCACTTCCTTCTTGCTCTTGCCCATCGTGAAGCGCAGCTTCATCTCGCCAGGCTGCGCGCCCGACAAGTCCAGGTAGACCAGGAGATAGTTGGGCGAGTCGAGCCTCACCAGGGAGTCCACCCGCACGCCGGGATAATCGGTGGAGACTTGCGCCTCGCGTATGCCCTCGCCATAGACCATCAGCTGCAGCGAGGGGTCTTTCATGCCCACGTACCAGTCGGTGGGCTCCACGCGGTCTATCTTCACCGCGGCGTTCATGCCCAGGGCTGTCATGATAAAACTGAGTGATAACAGAAACTTTCTCATGCCTTATATATTATAATATGTATAACCATTAATTGTGCAAAATGAGCGCGCTCTGCGGGCTGACGGTCACCTCCCCGCCATGGCATTCGCCCAAGCCCCGCTCGTTGATGAGCCCGTCGCGCGCCACGACGGTGTAAGTGTCCTCGGGCAGCGTCACCTTCATGGGCTCTGCGTTGGCGTTGAGGATAACGTAGATGTCCTGCCAGCTGTCGCCGCCCGCGTGGCCGCTGAGGCGGAAGCCCACCAGGCATTCCTGCGTGGGCAGGAAGGAGAGATGCTGGCGCACTTTCTCCGCGCTGCCCAAGCGGAAGGCGGGATGCTGGCGGCGCAAGGCGATAAGGTCGCGATAGTAAGTGAACACCTCGGGATGGCGACGCATGTTCTGCCAGGGCAGCACGTTGACGCTGTCGGGAGAGTTGAAGCTGTTGTGCACGCCCTTCTTGTCGCGCAGCATCTCCTCGCCACTCAACATGAAAGGCACGCCTTGGGAAAGGAACACCGCCGTCTGCGCCAGCTGGTCCAGGCGGATAAGCTCCTCGTCGGAGATGCCAGGCATGGAGGTGCGCAGGCGGTCCACCAGGCACATGTCGTCGTGGCAGCTCACGTAGCTGATTTGCTGCGTAGGCTCGGCGCAGAAGGGCTTCTTGTCGTAGTTCACGCGGGTCATGTCCACCTGGGGATGGGCGATGCCGCCCACGATGCCGAACTTCAAGCTCTCCTCCTCGCCGGGGATGCCGGCCAGGAAAGCTCCCTTGTGGTTATCGGAGAACGGGCCGCGCAAGGCGTCGCGCAGGTCGTCGCTGAACACGGCGATGCCTGGCATCTGGTAGGCGTTGGCCTTCATGGCCAGCTTCTCCTGCGGGTAGGCGCACGTCGAAGCGCTCCATCCCTCGCCATAGATGAAGATGGAGGGGTCTATCTTTTGCATCTCTTGCTGGATGAGGTTCATGGTCTCTATGTCATGCACGCCCATCAAGTCCACGCGGAAGCCGTCAATATGGTACTCTTCCACCCAGTAACGCATGCTCTCCAGCATGAACTGCCTCATGAGCGGCTTCTCGGAAGCCGTCTCGTTGCCGCAGCCAGAACCATTGCTTGGGGTTCCATCGGCGTTATAGCGATAGTAATAGCCTGGGTAGGTCTTCTGGAAATTGCTGCTCTCCAGGTCGAAAGTGTGATTGTAAACCACGTCCAGTATTACCCGTATGCCCGCCTTGTGGAGGGCTTGCACCATTTGCTTGAACTCCTTGACGCGTGTGGCGGGCGCGTAGGGATCCGTGGAATAGCTGCCATCAGGCACGTTGTAGTTCACGGGGTCATATCCCCAGTTGTACTGCGGCGTGTCAAGGCGCGTCTCGTCCACCGAGGCGTAGTCGAAAGAGGGCAAGATATGCACGGCGTTCACGCCCAAGTCACAGAGATGCTTGATGGCCCAAGGCTCGGTGAGCGCCAGGAACTTGCCAGGATACTTGGCATCACGGCCCACGGAGAAGTCACGATGGTGCATCTCGTAGATGACCAAGTCCGCGGGCGAGGCCAAGGCGGGTCGCTTGTCGGCCTGCCATCCCTCGGGGTCTGTCTCGTCCATGTCTATCACCACGCCGCGCTGGCCATTCACGCCCACGGCCTTGGCGAAGACCCCAGGGCACTCTCCCTTGCCCATGTCAAAGGTATAGTAGGCTCCCTTCAAGTCACGTTTTACGGTGGCCGTCCATTGGTCTTCGCCCGTGCGCTTCATCTTCACCGTCTTGTAGGGCTTGGCGGCATCGCCATCCTCGTAGAGTCTCACCACCACCTCGCGGGCGGAGGAGGGAGCGTTGAGCTTGAACGTGGTCTGCCGTTGGGAATAATCCACCTCACGGAACACGTCTTGCGCCTGGGCCGAAGCAGCCATCATCATCGCAGCCATGACTAAAAAGCATTGTTTCCTGATATCCATATACCTTATATATATAATATGACACTTCGAGCTTACAACGCCATCAGCGAGACAGCGAAACCGCCACCGGGAGCCTGCGTGAACTTCAGGGTGTCACCCTTCTTCACCGTCTTCTTGGTGATGGTATAGGCCTTGGGGTTCTTGTCGAAAGAGGCATCCTTGGCGTCTGCGTAGATGGTGCAAGCGTATTTCCTGCCCTTGTCGAGGAAGTCGAGCTTGATGACACTCTTGTGGCCATTCTCGTCACACTTGCCGCCTATAAACCAGTTGTCCGTTCCCTTGGCCTTGCGCGCCACGGTGATATAGTCCCCCGGCTCTGCCTCCAGGTACTTGGAGTCGTCCCAGTCTACCGCCACGTCACGGATGAATTGGAAAGCGTCCATGAACTTGGCGTAGTTCTCGGGCAGGTCGGCGGCCATCTGCAACGGGCTGTACATCGTCACATAAAGCGCCAACTGGCCTACGAGCGTGGTGTGCACACGATTGGGGTTGTCGCTCCACGTGCTCAATTCTGTCTCCAAGATGCCAGGCGTGTAGTCCATGGGGCCACCTTGCAAACGGGTGAAAGGCAATATCACGGTGTGGTCGGGATTGCTGCCGCCGAAAGCCTCGTACTCCGTGCCGCGGGCGCTCTCGTTGCCTATCAGGTTGGGATAGGTGCGGCAGAGGCCCGTGGGACGGGTTGCCTCGTGGGCGTTGACCATGATGTGGTGCTTGGCGGCCTCCTTCACGGCATAGAGATAGTGGTTGTTCATGGACTGCGAGTAGTGATGGTCGCCGCGGGGGATGATGTCTCCCACGTAACCGGATTTCACGGAGTTGTAGCCGTAATCATTCATCAACTGGTAGGCCTGCTCCATCCATCGCTCATAGTTGGTGACGCTGGAAGAGGTCTCGTGGTGCATCATGAGCTTCACGCCCTTGGAGTGGGCATACTCGTTGAGATACTTGATGTCGAAATCAGGATAGGGCGTGATGAAGTCGAACACATCCCACTTCCAACGGTTGGACCAGTCTTCCCAACCCACGTTCCAACCTTCCACTAACACTTGCGAGAGGCCGTTCTCGGCCGCGAAGTCTATATACTGCTTCACGCGGGCCGTGTTGGCGGAGTGGCGACCATTGGGCTTGGCTTTCGTCCAGTCTATTTGGTCCAGCTTGACAGAGGGATACTCGTCCGTGTAATTCCATGAGCCCTTGCCCACGATCATCTCCCACCACACGCCACAATACTTCACGGGCTTTATCCAACTGGTATCCTCTATCTTGCAAGGCTCATTGAGATTGAGTATCAAGTTGGAAGCCAATATGTCGCGAGCGTCGTCGCTCACCATCACGGTGCGCCAAGGCGTCTGGCAAGGCGTCTGCATACAGCCTTTCAGTCCCGTGGCATCGGGCGTGAGCCAACTCTCGAACACCATGTTCTTGTCATCCAGGTTGAGATGCATGGTGGAATAGTCCACGCAGGCGGCCTCATGGATGTTGATATAAAGACCGTCGTCGCTCTTCATCTGCAAGGAGGTCTGCACGCCAGTGGGCGAGAACGGAGTCTGGGAAGAGTTGCCCCAAACTATCGCGTCCTTCATTCTGCCCCTTATCTCGCTGAGCTTCGTGGTCTGGGTAGGATACTCTTGGGTGTCGTAGTCGCCCGCTATCCACCATGCGGTGTGGTCGCCCGCCATGGCAAATTGGGTGTGTTCCTCCTTGATGAGGAAGTAGTTGAGGGACTCCTGCTGGGGGAACTCATAGCGCAGTCCCATGCCGTCGTCATAGACCCTGAAGCGGATGATGATGTCACGGCCAGCGGCCTCCTGGCGCAGGTTCACTTGCAGTTCGTTGTAGTGATTGCGAATGGTGGCCGTCTCGCCCCACACGGGCTTCCAAGTCTCGTCAAAAGTGGAGGTCTGCGTGTTTGTCACCTTGAAACCATCCATCAAGTCGGTCTCCTGCTCCCCTTTGCTGGCGTGTTTGTCCTTGGCCAATTCCAGTCCCAGGTGGGAGGGCTTGATAACCGCCTTGTCCTTGTAGGCCATTTCGTAAGTGGGCTGGCCCGTCTCGGAAAGCGAGAAAGTGAGCTTCACGTTGCCATTGGGCGAGGTCACGGTCTGTGCCGATGCCCATGCGGGCACAAGCAGAGCCGCCAAAATGAAATTAGAAAGCTTACTCATGTTGTTTGGTAATTATCGGTTTTCTGTATGTTCAAATTCTTCCGTCCAGGCGTATCAACTCGGTCAGGCTGTCAATGAAACGCTTGTCCGCGGCTAGGTCTTCCAGATTGAGGTGCATGCGGTATCGCCAGTAATGCTTGGGATTGGAGGGTATGTTGATACGCTCGGCATTGGCATCGGGCAGGCGCAACTTCTCGTCCATGGCCAGCCAGTCTTGTAAACTGATAACGCAAAGCATGGAGCCAGAGAGCAAATGGCGGGAGATGATGTCACGGGCCAACCATCCCGGCAATGGATGAGGTGCGCTGCCACCTCTGTAGAGCATGGAATTGAAGTAGTCTTGCGTGCGCTCATAATCCTCGTCCCACCATTGGCGGAGCGTAGGCATATCGTGCGAGGAGATGGTGCATACCGAGCGATAGGGGTTCTTGCTCAAGTAACCGAACCTCACGTTGGGGTCTTTGGGCATGCTCTGTATCTCCAGGCTGAGTATCTTGAGGTCTTCCAGCACCCATGGGACGCAGTCGGGCACCATGCCCAGGTCTTCCGCGCATACCAACATGCGTGTGGCCTGCACCAGTCGAGGCAGCTTGCGCATGGCCTCCCGATACCAGAACTGGTTGTGGCGGCGATAGAAATAATCATTGTAAAGGCGGTTGAAAGCCTCTTTGTCACAGTCGTAAAGGCTCTCGTAGATAAAATCGTATTGCGCGGAGATGCGCGGATGGAAAAGGTTGGGGTCTTTCCGGTCGCGCAGGAAGAGCACGTCACTGATAAGGGCATAGAGCCCGTCCCGCAACCATAGCTCCTCTTGCTTGTCGGCATGGGCGAAGAGGCGTTCCACTTTTCGTTGAGTATTCACTTCCTCACGCAACCGATACCGCTCTCCGTCTATGGGCTCCAGGAAGCGTTCTTTCACTTCTTGCGCCCTCTCCGAGAACACGCGTTGCAATACCCAGTCAGTAATGAAAGGCGTGGTGAAGCGTTCCTCCTGGAAATTGAGTCCATATTGGGCTATCTCCTGGCGAGACATGCCCAGCGCGGGAGAGAATTGTCCCAGCAGGCCGTGCACGCTGTCGATGGGTATCTCCCAGATGCGGAAGAAGCCCAGCACGTGGTCTATGCGGTATGCGTCAAAGAACTGCTGCATGTGTTGGAAGCGTTTGGTCCACCAAGCGCAATCGTCCTTGAGCATCTCCTCCCAGTTATAGGTGGGAAGGCCCCAGTTCTGTCCGTTGACGGAGAAAGAGTCGGGCGGCGCGCCCGCCTGTCCGTTGAGGTTGAAGTACTTGGGTTCCATCCACACGTCGCAACCATGCCTGTTGACCCCGATGGGGATGTCTCCCTTCAGGATGACACCTTTCTCCCGGGCGTGTTCATGAGCGTCGCGTAGCTGCTGGAAGAGCACGAACTGCGTATAGTAATAGAAAGCCGCCTCCTTGTAGAGAGCCGTGCGACTGTTGCTAAGTTGCTCCCGTTCGTCTTCGTCCCACACGTTGTGGTCGGGCCAGGTGGTGAAATCGGCCGTGCCATATTTTTCCCTGAGCGTACAGTAACGGGCATAAGGCACCAGCCAACGCTGGTTCTCGTCAAAGAAATGTTTATACTCGGCGGCGCGCATGGCCTTTGCCCCCTCCTGGGCGAAGAGCAAGCGCATGTAAGCGGTCTTGGTATCGTTCACCCGCTCATAGTCTATCTGGGGCAGGGCGTTGAGCTCTTGGCGCAATACTTCCATTTCCTCTCGCTTGGCCGCGTCTTTCAAGGCGGGCAGGGCATTGAGATCCACGAACTGCGGATGGAGGGCGAAAATGCTAATGGCACTATAGGGATAAGAGTCTGTCCATGTATGAGTGGTGGTAGTGTCGTTGACCGGGAGCACCTGCAATATCTTCTGTCCCGTCATGGCCACGAGGTCTATCATCCGGCGCAAGTCCCCGAAGTCGCCCACGCCAAAGCTCCGCTTGCTGCGCAGGGAGAATACGGGCACCAAGGTACCTGCCAGCTTGCGGTCCCATTTATTGAACCGGGCCTCTCCCAATTGATAGACGTAGGTCTCCCCTACCCGCATGTCGGGCACTTGGATGACCCTGTTGTAGCCCACTTCCCACTCGGGCGTGTAATCCACCTGGCTGTCACGGATGACAAACTTGAACTCCATGGGCTGGTCCTTGAAGTCGTCGGCGTTGAAGTCTATGGCCCACTCGTTGTATTGATGCTGGGTCATGTCCTTTGCCTCCAGGGCTTTCCAGTTGCCCAGCTTGTCTCCCGCACCCAATATGGCCAACCACTCTCCCTCTTTCAACTGGGGGGCACGCACTTTGAGCCTCAGCGTGCGGGCGTAGTGAGTGGCAGGCAGTGGCTTGGGATGTTGCCTGTTGACGCAGTCTGTGAAAGCCGATGTATAGAGGTAAGCGTCGGCGGGCGTGTCCACCCACTGGTCATAAGCCACATAGTGGTTGGCTTTCTGGGCACTGACATCTATGGCGTGGAGCAAGGTCTGCCACTCCTCACGATAGCGTTGGGCACCTCTCGTCACGCTGTAGTAATACTTCAACTGGCTGGGAGCCTGGGGTATGTCCACGTTGGCATTCCATTGGGAGCCGTCGGCAGAGGTCATCTGGTGTCGTTCCACATGGTCTCCGTCAAGGATATTGACCACCAAGGCCTCGCCAAAGATGGTTCCGTAATTTATATTGAAACTGAATTTCATAAGAAATAGATTTATAAGGTGAATATTCTAGCGATTGATCATCCCTTGGTCTTGATACCAGCCACGGCCACGGAGCCCATCACGAGCAACAGTCCGGCCACGATCATCATGCTGGTCTGATTGCTGCCCACCAGCGAGAGGATGGAACCCCCCAACAGGGCGGCAATGATTTGGGGCAGGCAGATGGTGCCATTGAACAAGCCCAGGTATGCGCCCATGTGGCCATAGCCCTGCAAGGCATTGGTCACGAAGGTGAAAGGCATGGCCAGCATGGCAGCCCAGGCGCAACCTATCAGCAGGAAGGCAACAAACTGCGTGTAGGGATTAGAGATGAAAGGCACCAGAGCAAAACCTACGCCACCCAATACCAGGCTCAGCGCGTAGCCCAATTTGCGATTGCGGAAGAAAGGCAAGACCATGGCCCATACCACGCTGCCTATGGCCTGTACGGCGTAGAGCACGCCCACCCAGTTGCCTGCCTCTTGATAGGCGGCCGTGGCCGTGGCCGCCGGGTCATGCATGTCCACGTTCCAACAGGTGTCCGCGATGGCGCCATTGGTATAAGTCCACATATACATGAAGGCGGCCCAACAGAAGAACTGCACCAGTCCCACTCGCCAGAAAGTGGCGGGGGCGTGGCGCAAGAGGGTTATCCAACTGGCTTTCCGCTCGCTGGCCTCCTCCTTTGACTCATTATACTCGGCGTAGACTTGGGGCGGCCACTCCCTTACCTTGACAGTGGTATAGATGACGCAGAGTATCAAGATGGCGGCTCCCACATAGAAAGACCATATCACGGAGTCGGGCACCACGCCGCTGGGAGCGGTATTGGCAATGCCTATCGCCGTGAAGAAGAAAGGGAAGACAAAGCCCACCACGGAGCCGGCGTTGCACAAGAAACTCTGGATGGAGTAGGCCAGTCCTTTCTGCTTCTCGTTTACCATGTCGCCCACCAGCATCTTGAAGGGCTGCATGGCCATGTTGATACTGGTGTCCAGGAACATCAACGCCACCAGGCCAAATATCATGGCGGTGCTGACGGCCATGCCCAAAGAGCCCGCGTTGGGCAACAAGCACATCACGAGCACGGCCACCGTGGCCCCTATAAACAAATAAGGTATGCGGCGGCCGAAGCGACACCACGTGCGGTCGGAGCAGGTTCCCACGATGGGTTGCACCAATATGCCCATCAAGGGAGGCAATATCCAGAAATAACTCAGGTTATGAGGGTCGGCACCCAGCGTGGCGAAAATGCGGGAGATGTTGGCGCTCTGCAGGGCATAGGCTATCTGCACGCCGAAGAAACCAAAGCTGAGGTTCCACAGCTCCCAAAATCTCATGTCAGGTTTTTGTTTCATCTTATCTCAAGTTATTAGGTAGCAACGGTTTTCTCTTGATTTCCTGTCACAAAAGTATTGATTTATCTCTTCGCCTACGCTCCAGGCTGGCCATAAATGGGCAAATTATTGCGCAATCGTTTGCACGTATTCTTACCTGGCGGGGCGCGTCCGTGCAATCGATTACGCAAAAAGAAAAGGACTTTTTGGCAAATAGCCGAAAGTGGAGGGTAAATTAACCATAAATTCGCGGTAATCACTTTCACTTACCAAAACCATACCTAAACATGAAAAAGAGACTTTACACTTCGCTATGCGCCCTGCTCTTGACGTTCGCCGCACAAATGGCCTCGGCGCAAGGATGGCCCGCCAACTATGGCGGGGTGATGCTGCAAGGATTCTCGTGGGACTCCTATACCGACACACAATGGTCCACCCTGGAGAGCCAGGCCGACGAGCTCTCGCGGTATTTCAAGCTGATATGGGTGCCCCAGAGCGGCAATTGCAACACCTCTTATAATAATATGGGCTACATGCCCGTCTATTACTTCGACCAAAACAGCAGCTTCGGCTCGGAGGCGCAACTGCGCTCCATGATCCAGGCTTTCAAGCAGAGAGGCACAGGCATCGTGGCCGACGTGGTCATCAATCACCGCAACAACCTGGGCGCAAACGGCTCATGGGTAGACTTCCCCAAGGAGACTTACAACGGGGTGACCTACCAGATGACCTCCGAAGACATCCCCGCTAACGATGACGGCGGCCAGACCAAGGCCTGGGCAGACGAGAACGGCTACTCGCTAAGCGTCAACAACGACGAGGGAGAGGATTGGAGCGGATGCCGAGACCTAGACCACAAGAGCCAGAACGTGCAAGAATGCGTGAAGGCTTACGTGAAATACCTGGTGGACGACCTGGGCTACACGGGCTTCCGCTATGACATGGTGAAGGGATATGACGGCAGCCACGTGGCCGACTACAACCAGGCGGCGGGCGTGGAATACTCCGTGGGCGAGTATTGGGGCAGCAACGAGAAAATCGAGAGTTGGATTAACGCCACGGGAAAGAAAAGCGCGGCCTTCGACTTCCAGTTCCGCTACAACGTGCGAGATGCCGTGAACGGCAACGACTGGTCAAAACTCAACAGCGACTACAACTTGATGCACGACCCCGCCTACAGGCAATACGCCGTGACCTTCGTGGAAAACCATGACACGCAATACCGCAGCGCCAGCGAGCCACAAGACCCGCTCAACAACTATATATTGGCCGCCAATGCCTACATGCTGGCCATGCCGGGCACGCCCTGCGTCTTCCTGCCCCACTGGAAGGAGTACAAGCAGGAAATCAAGAACTTGATAGAGGCGCGCAAGCTAGCTGGCATCACCAACATGAGCGACTACAAGAACGTGCTCTCCCACAGGATGTACCTGCAAAACGAGGTCACGGGCGAGCACGGCAAGTTGCTGGTGTACCTGGGCACGCAAAACCAGTCGGTGGACAAGGCACAGTGGGTGAAACTGGCAGGCGACAATACCTATAGCTACTGGCTGAGCCGCGACACGGAGACGGCCTGGGCCGACAAGGCGTCGGGCACTTATGCCAATGCTGTGGAAGTCACCCTGTCAGCCATATCCACCAGCGACAACGCCCAAGTGGTCTATACGCTCGACGGAAGCGAGCCTACAGCCAACAGCACCGCTGTAGCCAGCGGCACGAAATTGCCCATCGACGAGACCTGTACGCTCACCTATGGGCTGCTGAAAGACGGCAAGGTAACGGGCATCAGCAGTCGCCAATACACCATAGAGGGCTTTAGCCCCCACACGGCCACCATCTACCTGAAAGACCCCAACTGGACAAACGTGTACTTTTATGCCTGGGACGAGGAGGGAGACTTGCTGAAAGCATGGCCGGGCACAGAAATCACGGCCACCAAGGAGATAGACGACGAGCGATGGTATTACCACACCTTCGACATCAACGAATATGGCTACACCTTCAATATCATCTTCAATCAAGGCAAAGATAAGATGCAGACCGTGGACATAGGGCCGCTTTCGGAAGACACTTACTTCGAGATTGGCGAAGTGGCAGGCGGCAAATACACCGTCAACAATGTCTCCGGCGGCGTGACCGGCATAGAGAGCGTCACCGCTGACGACAACCGCTCCAAGGACACACACTATTACGACCTCAACGGATACAAGACCGACAAACCCCAAAAGAAGGGCATTTACATACACCAAGGCAAGAAGATTGTAGTGAGGTAACAACCATGCCGCACATCTCATCTAGCGGGAGACGGAAATTCCATGTATTCCCGCTAGAGAGAGGCGGCACGCCACGCATTTGCATTTTGGGTATGCGCGAAGCGCCATTCGTCGAACTCACGAATATTAATAGTAATCATTCGAGGCGACCTATACTAAGAACCAGGCTAAGGCAGCCAGCCTTTTCCACAAAGCAGTATCCCTTCCCAGTACCAGTAAAGTGACACTGGAGTTTCACTTAGCTGATACTGCAGTACCAATTAGCTGGTACTGCAGTACCAGCTAATTGGTACCGATTGTGGTACTGGCTGGATTTCCCCCTGCTATGGACTAGCTTGGGAAATCAACTTATTTTGCTCGGCAAAACAACTTGTTTTGTCTTTCAATTTAACTTGTTTTGCCCATCAAAATAAGTTGTTTTCGTTCACGAAATAACTTGTTTTGAAAAGACCGCGGGAAAGAGGCGGCAAAAAGCCAGTGGGACAATCCGTAATCCGGGTACAGACTTCTGTAAAATCGCTAACAACTCCTTGCGGGGAAACCGCTATCTTCGCGTCATGAACAAGAACTCGCCGCCAGGGTGAGGAAAAACAACCAAACGCAAAAAGACAAGCTCATGAGAAAGACCTGTTTAACACTTATCGCCATGCTAATGGCACTTAACAACATCACGATTATGGCACAAAACAAGATTACCCAAACAGCCGGGCGAAACGCACTAGGCGAATTCGCCCCAAAATTCGCGGAACTGAACGACGACGTGCTCTTCGGAGAAGCCGTATGGAATGACTCCACGCTCTCGCTCCATGACCATAGCCTGGTCACCATCTCTATCCTGCTGGGCAAGGGAATGGTGGATTCCTCCTTCCGCTCCCACCTGGAGATGGGCAAGAAGCACGGCATCACCCGCCGAGAGATAGCCGCGCTGCTGACCCAAGCAGCCTTCTACGCGGGATGGCCCAATGCCTGGGCGGGCTTCCGCATGGCCAAGGAAGTATGGGCGGACAACGACGCGGCCACCGAGAAGGAACGCTTCCAGCAACAGATGATATTCCCCATTGGCGAACCCAACACGGCTTACGCCAAGTATTTCATAGGCAACAGCTACCTGGCGCGCATATCCACGGAGCAGATACCCTTCTCCAACGTGACCTTTGAGCCAGGCTGCCGCAACAACTGGCACATACACCAGGCCAAGAAAGGCGGCGGACAGATGCTGGTGGGCGTAGCCGGCAGGGGCTGGTACCAAGAGGAGGGCAAGCCCGCGCAAGAGATATTGCCTGGCACGGTCATCCATATTCCCGCGGGCGTAAAGCACTGGCACGGAGCGGCCAAAGACAGCTGGTTCGCCCACCTGGCCTTCGAGATACCCGGCGAAGGCACTTCCAACGAGTGGCTGGAACCCGTGACGGACGAGGAATACAACAAACTGAAATAAGGAAACGCACCGAAACCCTTCAGAGAGATAACTACATTCATGACCGGTTCCGCCAACCCTTTTTCATACAGGGCTGGCGGAATTTTCATTTCCTCACTCCATCCTCCCCCATTTCATCTCTTCTCCATTAGCGTCATACTGCTTGCGCTTGCCAACAGGAGGGGCGGTGAGGGTGACGCGGACTACTGCCGTGCGGGAAAGACTGCGGGCGATGGCGGAATCGAAAGCATCCATGTGCTGGGGCAGGAACCGTTCGCTGATGGCTCTCAGTCCCTTTATCTTCTCCTCGGGGTCGGTCACCAGCTCAGCCAACCCGAAAGCGATGGCCGACTCATATTGCAGGGTAAAGTCGCCATCTCTAGGCCCCACGGTGGGGCGGCACTTCGTCACTGCCGAGAGGCATACCTCGGGATGGAGGGCTATGCAATCGAGCTTCTCGCCCACTGGGGCGCAATGGAAATACCAAGTGCTGTCATCCGTGGAGGCCAAGGAAAGGGGAAGACCATAGGCCGTGCCGTCGGGACGGGTGAAGCTCACCGTGATGTAAGGAGCACGGCGCATCACGCTCAATGCCCAGTCGGAATTCATTTCCCTGCTTGCTTTTCTCATGTTGGCGATATTATATATATATAAGATATGTATAGGCGAAGAGCGATTATCAGGCGCAAAGTTACGCTTTTTTAGCGAGACACACAAGCGGAGAATATCTTTTTCCGCCTATTGGCGCAAATAGGCAAAGGCCTTGCCGAGTGCCTCGCGGAAGAAATGCCCCTGGGAAAGCCGTAGGCTCAGTTCCTCCACCCGATGGCGCATCTCGGCGTATCGCTCGGGGGTAAGGGCAGAGATGGCTGGTTCGATCTCCCGCAGGGAGTCTACGCAAAGGCCGATGCCCCACTGGCTGACAAAAGGAGCCAAGGCTGCTTGCCTCCAGATGATGATTGGCAAGTGGCAGCGAATGTAAAGGGAAGTCTTGTGAGGATTGTTGTAGCGCAGGTATTCGCCCATGTCTCCCGAGCAAGCGTCCAGCGAGTCGCCGTCCCACACCAGGCCGAAATGCCCGCTGGCCGTGGCTATCAGTTGATTGGACGGCACGAACCCCATCTGCTCGAAGCACTCGGGATGGGCGGCCTGATGGATATCGAACCCTCCGCCATAGAGACGCACCTTGTAATCCTGGACCACATTGCCCAGCTGGTAGAGGAAGGCGTTCTTTCTTTGGCTCAATCCGCCCGCGTAGACCACCGTGTAGGGACTTTCGGGCATAGGGAGAGGTGAAATGTCCGCGGGCGACAGATAGTCGAATATGCCCAATGTGAGAAGACGGGAACGGCACCCGTTATCCCGCAGCCAGCGCAGCATGCTCTCATTGTGGGCTATCACCACGTCGGAGTGGTTGAGCCGCCTTATCTCCCGCTCCACCGTCAAGGCCTTGCGGCGGAAGCTACCCAGGTCATGAATAAGCGTTACCACCTTGGCGCCACGGGCATGAGCCATGTCGCACACCAGTTCGTAATACTTCTTCAACGGGTATTGCAGTACGAGCGCATCGCCCCGGCCAAGGCAGAAGGGCGACTTCAGCACGCTGGCCAGCGTGAAGAGGAAGTGGCGGGCGGTATCGCGGTAGTGGCTTTGGGGCAGACCCACGTCACGCAGGCCCATCGCTTGCATGATGGCTTCCATGTCCGTCTTGGCTTTATTACCGGCGCTGTTTGTTTCCTTATAGTTGCGCGAAAGATAGCATTCCATGGCGAAAAAGAGTTAATCGCAAGATAGACACGCAAAATAGCTGTCGTATTTGTCGCGAAGATAGGTCTTTTCGTCGAGAAAACAATACGTTTCCACGAATAATCGCACTTTGGAGACTAATTTCCCTTCACATTATGATTATATGAAAGCGACGTATACCATCAAGCCACTCAACAAGCACGCATGGAATTTACGGAGAACAGGCCGTTTGGTTATCGGGTAAGGCTGAATTTTATGCTGAGGCCGAAATCTTGCGTGGTGGTGGGATAGCTGCTGCTGGAGAGCAAGGGCGTATTGGTCTGGCGGTCGTAATAAAAGCTCATGGTGAGCATGCGGCTCAGCGTGTAATCAGCCGAAAAACTGAGGCGGAAGGCGGTGTTGCCGCCGCTGGCGGAACTGGTAAGCGAGGCTATGTCGCGGATAATGGAGGCCTGGCGGCGATAGCTAAGATCCAGCCGCAGGTTAAGGTCTTTGTTCACGGAATTGACACGCACGGCATTGGCGGACGTAGCGTTTTCACCTTCCTGCCGCCGCCCATTATTCCTTACCCGTCGATGGTTGCGCCCGCCGAAGAGGTTGAGGTCGTTTATTTTGTAAGCCAGCCCCACCACCCAGTCCTTGCTGGTGGCCTCATTGATTTGCACGCTGGTCATGCTCAGCGTGAGCACTCGGGTCTGGCGGTACTCCAGCTTGGCCGTGAGATTATTGCGGAAAGTGAGATCCACGCCCAGCAGCGGCGAGAAAGCCTCATTGATGCTCACCTGCGAAATGTTGTACATGGTGCTGGGAACGGGATTGCCCGTGGACGCATCGGCGATGAAGCCCAGGCCGTTCATATACTCTTGATAGGTGCTGTAACTGCTGTAAGACCCTATGGCGAACACGCTCTTGTAGGCATGGGTGATATTGACGCTCTTGAACACGTCACGGAACCAAGGCAATTTGCTCAATCCGCTGTAGCGGACAGACCAGTTGGGCAACAGCCTGGAAAGCGCCGGGAACAACTCCAAAGAATTGCCCCCCATTCCCGTATAAGCCTTGAGGAAGGCGGGTATCATCACGTCACCGCTATATTTGTCCACCGTGCCGTGCTCTGGATTGAACTTCCCGCCTGCCATGGGGAATCCCTGAGGATAAGTGGCGTTACGATATTGCGCCTCTACCCTATCGCGGAAACCGTCCAATGAGCGCACGAACTTCTCGAAGGTCTTGCTATGATAGCCGCTACGGGCATCTCCCATGGGTTCGAAGGCGGAGCCCAGCGAGATGGTAGTCATGGTGAAGGTTCCGCTTTGCGTGGTGGGCATTCCCTCATACATATATTGTATGGTCTTCTGCCTGGTCTCCGTGCGACTGGCGTTGAGGTCTATCTTCAAGTTCTTCACCGGCTCCAGCGTCATGCGTATCTGCAAATCACGAGTGAGCGTAGAGGTGGCTGGCGTGGCGATGGTATCGGCCAACAAGAGCCAGTCGTGCTCCAACGCTTTCCGCACATAACCATCATCTGTCAATCCGAAAGCGAAATCCAGTCCCGGAGACAACACGGAGTTTTTGGTCTGGCCGAAAACATCGCCAATGGTGGGCAGGAAGCCCGGCAAGGTCATTTGGTACTGGTCTGTGTAAGACACCTGAATGTTCCTCACCATCATGGCCACCCTGGCCGCACACTGTGCCAGACGGTACCAGCGGTTCTCATCCAGCGAGGGCTTGGGCGTAACGGTGATTTTCAATCTGGTAGCGGAATCCACTTTGTTGGTGATGCGTATCTTGTTGTTGTCCAACTTGCGGAACTTCAACTTATAACGCTTTCCGTCCTCCGTGCGTGCCGTGACGCGGATGCGTTTGGTGCGCTTGCCATGGGAAACCTCCAACGTGGTGTCGGGCCTCAACACGATTTCCTTCTCGAAGCTGCGCTGGTTGCGGGGCAGGTTCTTCTTGGCGTCCTCTTCCTTGCGTTTGGCCTTCCATTCCTTCACCGCGGCATCGGGGTCTTCGCCTTGGCTGGAAGCCTCTTCTCTTATCTTGCGCTCCTCTTCGGCCAGTTTTCTCCGTTCTTCTTGTCGTTGCTTGCGTTGAGCTTCTTTCTCCCGCTGCTCCCTCGCTATTTGAGCCGCACCCTTCTCCCTGTTGAACCTGTCATTGGTGGCTTTCAGGAAGGGAACGTGATTGTAGAGTTTCTCCATGTTGAACGAGGCGTTCACGTTCAGGTTGCGATTGTTGGCTATGGTGTTACCCAAAGTAGTGCCGTCCTCCAGCTCCGAGCCGCGTGCCCAATTATAGGAGGCTACGTAGTTGGCATCAGCGGAGACCCAATCGAAGATGGGTATCAAGTTGAGCGGCGAGCGATAAGAGAGGGTGAATGTCTGATCATAATCCAATGGCGTGCCAAAATGGCGGATACTGGTCCACACGGAGTCCTTCCACGCCTGGTAACGGTCAGGATACAGGTCTTTGTTCACGGGTGTATAGGGTTCCTCTATCTCGGCGTTGGTTCCGCTCTGGAAATTCATGTGCAGATTGCTAGTCAAGTCCCAACGAATAGAGAACTGCCTGTTCCACAAGAATTGCTGGCTGAACGACAAGGGAAGCTCGGAGTTCTCCAGCGCTTCCATATCCCGTTCTTGGAGTTCATAGTAATTACGGGTCATCTCTGTATTGAAAGCCACATTCTGCGGCAACCAGTTCAGGCCGAACTTCTTCAATATCTCCCACCATTTACTCTTGCTCTTGATGTTCTTGAAAGGAGTCCAAGGCTTGTAGACGGGAGTCCAGTTGTAATCCAGCGCGGCTCTCCAGTTGGTTTCCCGCTCATAGACGGTGGTTTGGCCAGTGGTTTCCTGGTAAGAATGGCTATAAGAGACGGAGAAGTTGGCGGGGTCGTAGGGCATGGGATGACGCTTGGTGGCGATGCCCACCCGTGCGTTGGAGATAGAGAAGTTGGTTTGCTTCACCTTGGTCACGGCAATGCTCTCGATAGAATCCCGCTCATGCTCGTTGGCCGCCGCGTCCAACGCGTCGTCCAGCAGCATATCGGTGTCCAGCGGATTATACTTCGGTGAGGTCTTCTCTTGGGTGACACTATAATATAATGGTATAGAGACCTTGGCCTTGTCGGGGAAGAACTTGCCCAGCTCCAAGCTGGTGGTAAAGGAATAAGTGCCATAATCCTCCTGGGAACGAGACATCACACCATCTTCCAATCCGCCGAAACCTTCCGTCATGTATTTGCCTTGCAGGTTGAGCGTGCCGAAGTCGGAGAGCTGGACGTTGAGGTTGGCGTTGGCCGCCCATCCTCCGGAGTTATCCGTTTCCAACAATCTCAACTCGTTCACCCACACCTCGCCGCTCTTCAAGTCCGCGGCATTGTTGCGCACGCCTATCATCATGGTCTTCACCTCGCCTAGCGTGGGATTACCCAATATGGAGACCTTGTTGTTGGGATGGTCTGTGTCATAAACGCTAAAGGGAGCCGTATAGGAAGCCACGCCCTGTGCCCGTGACTGGTTGCGTAACTTCTTCACGTTGGTGAACACGCTCAGGTAAATATCCAGCATGTTCTCCTCGGGCCATACCACCGTGGCCGAGGAGCGATTGTATCCTGTACCTGGAGGAGTAAGCTTTAAGGGAATCTCATACTCGTAGTAATTGGAGCGATTGTCGCTTCCCAGACGGATGAACACACTCAACTGATTGTCCGACAACTGGGTGGCATCTTGCGCCAAGGCATTGAGGTGAGTAAACATCTGCAGGCGACGATACTGCCTCAAGTCGAGCGACGTGTTACGATAAACAGCCTTAGCCTCACCACTGGAAAGATTTTTCACCACCAGACTCAATGACTGCTCATTAGCCTCCACCAACTGAGGCTGTGTGGGATCTTGCTCGCGGGTGATGCCAGGAGGCAACACGTAATTCACGGGGGTCTTCTCACTGTTCTCTTCTATATTCACCGCACTGGTCTCCAGCGTTCCGTTGCCGCCCGTACCCAAGGGATGATCGTAGGTGCGCCACTCTCCCCTAACCAGGTCAAGCGTACCGAAGCGCAACACGATGGGTTTCTTGAAACCCGTGAGGAACATCCTCATGAAACGGATGCTATTGAAGTCGGAAACATTTCCCACCTTCGACTCGAATTGATCTACGGGAACACGGAACTGATACCAAGTGACAGTCTCGTCGTTGGTACCATTGCGCAAAGTTGGGGTATACTCCCTCTTGTCCACGATAAAATTGCGCCCCACCACCATGTCCTCCGGCCTGATGCTGACACGATACTGATAATACCGCTCATACTCATTGAGGGTATAGTCTTGGTTGATGTCCTCCACGTCTGGAGTGGACTTATAGGAAGTGTCGTAGCTCTCCGTCCGTGAGTCACTGTCAGGTGAATTGCCTTGCGGATTGTTGATATACTTATATCGCTGCAAGATGGGCGTTTGCAATTCGTCCCAGTCTGTACCACGGAAATAATGATAATTGTCGTTGGCAGGATCCGCATAGATCGAATCATAGACCGCCTGGTTTATCTTTCCTTGGATGTGACTTAAGTAATCATTGAAATAAAAGTCACGCTCCTGCTCATCGTTGAGCCCATTGAAGCCCACGTCTTGCAACGCCCTACTTCCTTCAGTGGTGGCAAAGGCATAAGTCACCGTGCTTTGGCGGGGAACCCTACCCCACTGGGTTGTGATGAAATTTTGGGAACCATCCACGGGCATACCAGTCTCGTAAAACTTCTTGCCGTCTCGCAATATGTCCTCGCTCACCTCTCCCAGGTTAAAATAAAGATCTCCACCATAGTCAGCGGCATCGGCCTGCTGGTTGGTGTAGAAGAAGGGGTCGAGCAGCCAAAACTCAATATACTCCACGTTTGCGGCCTCGAAATCGCTATTGTCCAACTTTCTCATCATTCCACCCCACCTGCGCTCAGGATTAGGCAACGTGCCGTCCATGTTCAGATTGGTATCAAAATTATAAGGACCGCGCTCAGAGGGATAATAAGCCAGGTTGAGGACACTCAACGTGTTAGTGGCGCCGCTATAGGTGCTTTGATCACGATTGGGGAACAACTCCCTGACATAAACTTCTCTGACATAATGGTTGCTCAACTGGTCGAGATCGGACTTGATGTGGGATGGCGTCAGTGAACTGCCTCGGCGAGTGAACAAGGGGTCTATGTAATACCATGCAAGGCGGCTACGATTAAAGCCGCTGGTCAACCCTGTATTGTCACTAGACTCGGGAAACATGGATGGCACACTTGAGATGAACCAAGAGGTAGGGGTGCTCACGTCTATGGTGTTCTTGGTATTCTCAAAATCATCGATATAAGAGGCATTGTCCTGTATGCCTCCCGCCTGCCCCGCAATCAATTGGGCGAACTCTCCCGTGAAAGAGATATGGGAAGGCTGCGTCACGTGCAGGAAAGGAATCTTGTCGAGCATGTTTGTCAGCCACTGGCTCTCCTTCTTCCAATTCACGTTGATGCCCCACAGAGTGTTGTTCACTGGCTCTGAACCAAGATTCACCTTAGTGGTGAGAGACTGTTCGGAGAGATGTTGTATGGTTCCGCTCAACTGGAAATCCGAGGAGAAATCATAAGCCCAATTGAGCCCGAACATGGTTTTGCGCATTTGACCATAATCCGTATTGCTCTCGCATGAGACATTGATGGCCGTTCCCGCGTCTATGATGCTTTGGTTGAGAATAGTCACCTCCCCAGCATTGTAATCCACGGTGTAGTCTGTTCCCTCTGTCAATGTCATGCCACCAGCCGTAACCACTACTGAACCTTGAGGCACATTGTAGGCACCCAACGAGATGACATTCTCCGAAGAACCCCGGAATTGTCCCGTCAGTCGATACTTATCCTTCTCGGCTATTTGCTTGGCCTGGGTCTTGGTACTGTCATACAATTCGGTAAAGGCATAGCTGCTGGCTTTGTCGGCAGACAGACCCTTGGAGAGCAGGTATTGATAGAGATAGCTACCGAATGGTTCCACCTTGGGAATGAAGACTCGGCCATCGCTCACGGTGTAGCCTTCCACATAGTCGTAGTAACCATTACTATGGGCGTTGTTGTTATTGTCCAGACGGTCTGCGCCCATTATCTTGATGAGGGTCTGGTCTTTTACCGCCGCCTCGGGAATATAGGTAAGGTATACGCCCGTGGTATCACTCTGCAACTTGATGTCCAGGCGGAAGCGTTCTTTCTCTATGGAAGAACCTAGATGGTAGACATTCTTCATCATCAAGTCCCAGTTACCTTGCGAAGGATGGTTGTTGGTGTTCTTGAGCGATTTCACCAGCAAAGCCTGCGTGGCATCAGTATTGTCGGAGGCAAATTCACCCACCTGATAGGTCACGCCACCATAAGTATACTCATAGGCGATAGCCAACACTTGGTCTGTCTGTAACGACGTGCGCAGGGAAACGTAACCCAGCGCGCTATTCAATGTATACTCAGAGGAGGTCAACAAGCGTGCGCTTTCCAACTTCTCGAAGTCCACACCGCCAGTCAGACCCATGCCTTCAAGCGTAGCCCCCACTTGCTCTATGTCTCTCACGCCAGTACCCAAGGCGTTGAGCGTGGTATATTCCGTGTTCCCCGCGTTGGAAGGAAGCATTCCGCTGGCTGACCACATGGGATTGCTGATATTGGCAACCTCCCCCAAGTCTGTCAACGCCACGATGTCTCGGCTGTTACTGGTGGTTCCAGTCTTGTTGGTCACCCATATCTCCACCCGATTGATGGTGATGCCTGTAGTAAGATTGGGCAACTTGGACATGGCTTCATCGTACTTTCCGCGAAAATAATGGGAGAGGAAAAAATGGCGATTGTCCTCGTAATCGCTTGCGTCTATATCGAACGAAGTGGTCTGTGCGCCTCCCTTAGTGGAAACACTCTTAGAGTTAGAAAGCTTCTGTGACCCCACCAATTGCAAGGACAGCTTGCCAAATTGCATGTCGGTTCTAATGCCAAAGAGGGAACTGGCACCTGAGATGAGAGATGAGTTAGAAGGAAAAGAGACGTTGCCAGCCTCCACCAGCTTGATAATCTCGTCCTCTTTGCCCTCATATTTCAATTTCAGGTTTTGCGCGTCGAAATCGAAGGTGGCATCGGTATTGTAATTGAGTCCCAAATTTACCTTGTCGCCCACTTTTCCCGACACATTCAAGTTCACCTTCTCGTCAAAATCCATGGTGGTGGTTTTGCGGTTGCGGATAGGCAACGAAGGGTTGTCGATATTCTTTAATGTCGCGCCCAGCCTTATCTCGGCCGTCCCCTGTGTACGGATACGCACACCGCCAGGCCCGAATATCTTCTCCGCTGGACCTAGATCGAAATGCATATCGGAAAAGTCGAACTTTTCCTTGCCCTTGGCCTCATAACGTTCCTGGTTTTGCTGGCGGAAATAGGCACTACGTTGCCGCCGCTCCATCCATTGGCCATACTCTTCCGGGGACATCAGGATGGGCGTGGAAATCCATGTTCCTCCCATCTTAGTACCAAAAAGATATCCACCGATGGTATCATTATAGTCTACATTATACTGAATATTGTCCGGCGTGCGTAAATCGGCGGGGATTCTGTCCAGGTCATCTTGTGTCAGCGGGATGGTTGGCTGTATGCGCCATCGGGCGTTCAATAGCGAATCAGGAATAGTGTCTTCTTCCACCACCAATGGTTGAGCGGCAACAGCACTGTCTTCCTGTCTTATGGGCTGGGGCGTCGGGCGGCGGGCGTTATCATCTTGCAGGTATGGCATAGCCAAGGCGCACCCTGCGGCCGAAGCCCACAGCGTGACCAGCAACACCGATTGCCATTTCCGCCTTTTCCCCATTTGTGGTTTTCCGCTACTTGATTTGCTTCAAAGCCAACTTCACCACTTGTTCCACGGGTAAATCGGGTTGCGCCTTGAGAATACCCACCACCACCTTGGCCGTGGGAGCGGGCGAAAAGCCCAGCATGGTGAGGGCACTGATGGCCTCCTCTTTCACGCTGTTATCCACCAAGACACTCGCTCCTCCACTGGCAGGCAGCTCCTGCGCCACACCCGTAGAGGCTATCTTGTCTCTCAAGTCCACGATAATACGTTGGGCGGTCTTCAGGCCAATCCCTTTCACGCTTTTCAACAAAGACTCATTACCAGTGGCGATAGTGTCGCAAAGCTCATTGGGCGTCATCGACGAGAGTATCATTCGCGCCGTATTGGCACCCACGCCCGAGACTGTGAGCAGCAGTCTGTAAAGTTCCCTTTCCCTGATGGTGGCAAAGCCATAGAGCGTAAAGGAGTCGTCGCGTCCTCCTGCCACCAGTACCTCATGGACGTACAACTTTACTGAATGCTTGCCCTGAATGGCAGAGAAAGTGTTCAAGGATATATTCAGCCCATATCCTATACCCGCAGCTTCCACTACCGCCAATGCGGGCGTGAGTTCCTCGAGCGTTCCCTTAATGTATTCTATCATGATAGCTTTTCTCTCTTTTGTACAAATCTCCTTATAATAACGCCTCTAAGGCGCAAATATTGCCAACAAGAGCCGACTTCTATACATATTATATAATACGAATTCAACAAAACTCGATTTGCCACCTTTATCATAGAAAGCGAAAACTTATTGTCAAAAAATAAGAGAAATATCTGCAAAAAGACGAAAACGTCTACAAATATTTGATATTTTATTATACTGGCGCATTGGTTTTCCAAGAAAAAGCGGTAACTTTGCGCACTGAATATAATTAATAACCTCAAAACATTAAGAGAGATGAAGAAAATCAGAGCAGCCGTAGTAGGATACGGCAACATCGGCCACTTCACCGTGGAGGCACTGGAGGCCGCTCCCGACTTCGAGATAGCAGGCATCGTGCGCCGCCAGGGGGCCAAGGACAAGCCCGCCGAGCTGGCTCCCTACGAGGTGGTGAGTGACATCACCGAACTGAAAGACGTAGACGTAGCCATTCTGGCCACCCCCACCCGCAGCTGCCCCGAGTATGCCGAGAAGATTGTAGCCATGGGCATCCACACCGTGGATAGCTTCGACATCCACACCAGCATACTGGAATACCGCAACGCTCAGGACAAGGTGTGCAAAAAGCACGGCAAGGTAAGTGTCATTTCCGCCGGATGGGATCCAGGTTCGGACTCCGTGGTGCGCGTGCTGATGCAGAGCCTGGCACCTAAAGGACTTTCCTACACCAACTTCGGCCCAGGCATGAGCATGGGTCACTCTGTTTGCGTGAAGAGCAAGCAGGGTGTGCGCGACGCGCTCTCCATGACTATTCCATTGGGAGAGGGCATCCATCGCCGCATGGTATATGTGGAGTTGGAAGAGGGAGCCAACCTGGAGGAGGTGACCAAGGCCATCAAGGCAGACCCCTATTTTGCCCACGACGAGACCCACGTGTTCCAAGTGGCCTCGGTAGACGAAGTGAAAGACATGGGACATGGCGTACACATGGTAAGGAAAGGCGTGAGCGGAAAAACGCAGAATCAGCGTTTCGAGTTCAATATGAGCATCAACAACCCCGCCCTCACGGCACAAGTGCTGGTCAACGTGGCTAGAGCTGCCATGCGCCTGCAGCCTGGCTGCTACACGATGCCCGAAATACCTGTCATTGACTTGCTGCCTGGAGACCGCGACCAAATTATCGCCACACTGGTATAAGCGCTCAAGACCGCATTCCCATAGCATTTACGAAACAGCCACCCTCGTGAACACTTCACTTGGGTGGCTTATCATATATTTGGATTACCTGGCTATCAGTTGACCACATAGGATAAATCCGGTTGGTTGTCCAGGTAATTCACCAACGCAGCCGGTACAGTCACCAAGGTGTTTCTGGAGCGCAAGGTAATCGTGGAATTGTGTTCCCTGTCGCAAATACGGAAAAAGAGTTGGGTGTCTCCCTTGCAATCCGTGAGCATGGAGAGGATGTCGTCAACAACCTGGTCGGTGAACTTGTCACTGTCCGCCACCACAGTGAACTTCTCTATCTTGCGTTCCTTCACCGTCTGCATATATTCCACGTTGAGAATGTTGAAACTAAGTCTTTCGCTGTTCTGATAGCGACGCACGCACTTGGCCGTGACATAGATGACGCTGCCCACTATCATGCGGCTCTGCCAGCGGCCCCATTCCTCTCCAAAGAGTTTCAACTTGCCGGAACCCTGGTAGTCCTCCAGGCTCACGATGCCCCATGGATTTCCCTTGGCGCTGAACTTGCTTTGCACATCGGTCACAATGCCACCAAAGGTAATCTCCTCACGCTGTCCCAGTGAGGACATATCCTCCAACTCGCAGACATGGGTGTTACAGAGCGAGCGCAAAATAAGGCTATAATCATCCAACGGATGGGCAGAAAGGTAGATGCCTACCAAGTCCCGCTCACGGTTGAGCCGCTCAATGTTACCCCATGGCTCCACTTTCGGAACAGGCGGGGTATGTATCTCCACGGCCTCCATCATGCCAAAAAGCGAATTGGCTTGCTGTTGCTTGTCCAACTGGTAACGCTGCCCATAACGCACCAAGGAGTCGAGGAAAGTCTCTCCCTTGGCGTTGGTACCAAAATATTGCTCACGCATAAGCCCAAAACAGTCCAGTCCCCCGCTCAGGGCAAGGCTTTCCAGCACTTTCTTGTTCACCGAACTGAAGTCAATGCGCTGCACGAAATCGAAAATGTCCTTATAAGGGCCATTCTTCTCCCTTTCCGTCACGATGGCCTGTGCCGCCGACTCTCCCATGCCCTTAATGGCGGAAAGCCCGAAACGAATCTCGCCTCTCTCGTTCACGCCAAATCCTACATAGCTCTCGTTGACGCTGGGACCCAAGGTCGCTATCTTGTTGGCCTTGCAGTCTTCCATCAACTTGGTAATCTCCGTTATCTGGCTAAAACGACGGGTCATCAAGGCAGCCATGAACTCCGCGGGATAATGAGCCTTGAGGTAGGCTGTCTGATAGGCCACCCAAGAGTAACAAGTGGCGTGAGACTTGTTGAAGGCGTAGGAGGCGAATTTCTCCCAGTCTCCCCATATCTTCTCCAGCACCTTGGGATCGTGGCCGTTGGCCGTTCCCTGGCTGATGAACTTGGGCTTCATCTTGTCCACGATGTCCTTCTTCTTCTTACCCATGGCCTTTCGCAGTGCGTCACTCTCACCACGCGTAAAATTGGCCAACTGACGTGAGAGCAACATCACTTGCTCTTGGTAGACTGTGATGCCATAAGTATCCTTCAGGTACTTCTCCATACAGGGAATGTCATACTTCACCAACGAAGGGTCGTGCTTACGACGGATAAACTCGGGGATATAGTCCATAGGGCCTGGCCGATAGAGGGCGTTCATGGCGATGAGATCCTCAAACACCGTGGGATGCAACTCTCTTAAGTGTTTCTGCATGCCTGGCGACTCAAATTGGAAAGTGCCTATGGTGTTGCCATCTTGATAGAGCTTGAAAGTAAGCTCATCGTCTATGGGTATTTTCTCCAGGTCTATCTCATTTCCCGTGGCCTGCTTGATGACCTTCACGGCCTCCTTCAACTCCGACAGGGTTTTCAGGCCAAGGAAGTCCATCTTGATCAGTCCCGTGCTCTCTATCACGTGACCATCATATTGCGTCACGGCGGTCTTCAAGCCAGGAAAGTCCGGGTCATCCGCTGTAGAAATTGGCACCCAATGATCTATAGGGTCACGGCAGATAATGAAGCCGCAAGCGTGAAGGCCCGTTCCTCTCACGGTGCCTTCCAGTATCTTGGCATACTTAATGGTGTTCCGTTCACGAGGGTCATCTGAGATTTCCGCCTGCTGCAACTCGGGAGTGTACTTGATGGCATTGGGCAGGTTCATCTTCGTGGACTTGCCGTCAGGACCATCGGGCAAACGATCCGGGATAGCCTTGCACAATTGGTTGGAACGCTCCAATGGCAATCGCTCCACACGGGCCACGTCTTTCAGGGAGTTCTTGGTGGCCATCGTGGCATAGGTAATAATGTGGGCGCAATTCTCGTGGCCATATTTGTCCATCACCCAGCGTAACACCCTGCCGCGGCCATCGTCGTCAAAATCGGTGTCGATATCGGGCAAGTTGACACGGTCTGGATTGAGGAAACGCTCAAAAAGCAAGTCATATTTCAAGGGGTCTATCTGCGTGATGCCCAGGCAATAAGCCACCACAGAGCCCGCCGCTGAACCACGTCCTGGGCCTACCATCACATCCAATTCCTCCCTGGCAGCCCTAATGAAGTCGCTTACGATGAGGAAGTAGCCAGGGAAACCCATGGTCTTCATCACGTGCAACTCAAAATTCACCCTCTCCCTCACCTCTTCTGGCAAAGGATCGCCATAAAGTTTGGCGGCTCCTTCGTAAGCCAATTTGGCCAGATAGTCGGCCTCCAACTTGATGCGGTATACCTTTTCGTAGCCGCCCAAAGACTCTATCTTGCGCTCCCCTTCCTCTGGCGGCAGGGTGTTTTCCCCATTCTCGTCAGAGGAGAACTCCTTCAGCAACTCCTCCCGCGAGACGGTCTGCATTAGCTTTTCCTCCGTGCCGAAGTCCTCGGGTATGGGGAAGGTGGGCATGATGGGACCATGGTCTATGCTGTACATCTCCACCTTGTCCAGTATCTCCAGCGTATTGCTCAACGCCTCTGGCACATCTGCGAAAATGGCGTTCATCTCCTCCTGGGTCTTAAACCATTCTTGCTTAGAGTAGCGCAAGCGATTAGGGTCTTCTAGGTCTTTTCCCGTAGAGATGCAAAGCAAGTGGTCGTGAGCCTCGGCGGTCTCCTTGTCCTCGAAGTGGCAGTCATTAGTGCACACCAACTTCACGCCAAATTCCTTGGCCCACTTGATCAAGACAGGATTTACCTGCTCTTGCAAGACAAAAGTCTCCCTATTGGCCACCACGTTGGGATCCGTGACCTCATGGCGTTGCAGCTCCAGATAATAATCATCCCCAAACACCCGATGATACCATTGCAGAGCTTCCCTTGCCCCATCCATATCTCCCTGGAGTATCTTGGCGGGCACTTCGCCGGCGATGCAGGCCGAGCAGACAATCAAGTCCTCGTGATACCGCTCCAGGTCAGCTCTGTCTGTACGGGGACGGCCATAGAAGCCGTCTACCCAAGCGTTGCTCACCAATTTGATGAGGTTACGGTAGCCGTTCTTGTTTTTCGCCAAGACGATGAGGTGGTAGCCACCACGGTCTCCGTTGGCCTGCACCTTGTCTTCCTTGGTATGACGCGCCACATACATCTCGCACCCGTAAATGGGCTTGAAGGGTTCCAGCCCCTCCTTCTTGCGCTGTTTGTTGACAGAAGCGCAGCAGTCAGCCAGCTCCTTGATGCCATACATCACGCCATGGTCGGTAAGCGCCATGCCTTTCATGCCGTTGTCGATAGCCTTGCGTATCAAGTTGGGTATTTTGGACTCTCCGTCAAGCACAGAGTATTGACTGTGAACGTGCAAGTGTATGAAATCTTCCATATTATGTAAAAGGGATGTAACGTTGAGTGCCCAAAGTTACGGCTAAATCCCGACATACGCAAAAGAATAAGCCTAAAAATTTGGAAGCATGACAAAAAAGAAGTACCTTTGCAACCGAAATGCCAACTCACATCCCATGGGACCCAGACTGAAGAAACTCAAGAAGATACGCATACACAACGAGGGAACCAACACCCTGGCCATTTGCTTCATCGGCATAGCGGCCATAGCGGCGCTGTTGTGGTTCTTCTTTGACACCAAGATTCCATTCATCGCTTTCTTGATGGTGTTTGGTACGCTCTTTGGCATCATCCTCAACTTTTTCCGCTGCCCTATCCGCTACTTCCCCAGCGAGGATACGGAAAACATCGTGGTGGCTCCCGCCGATGGCAAAGTGGTAGTGATAGAGGAAGTGGACGAGTATGAGTATTTCCACGACAAGCGTTTGATGATTTCCATCTTCATGAGTTTGTGGAACGTACACGCCAATTGGTTCCCAGTGGACGGAAAGGTAAAGTTCGTGAAGCACACCAATGGCAACTACCACAAGGCCTGGCTGCCCAAGGCAAGCGAGGAGAACGAGCATGCCGATATCATGATTACCACGCCCGACGGCACTGATATACTTTGCCGGCAGATAGCCGGAGCCGTGGCCAGGCGCATAGTCACCTACGCCAAGGAAGACGAGGATTGCTACATAGACGAGCATCTCGGCTTCATCAAGTTAGGCTCCAGGGTGGATGTCTACCTGCCCCTGGGCACGGAGGTATGCGTGAAAATGGGACAATCCACCACGGGCGACCAGACGGTCATCGCCAAACTCAAACCCAGCAAGCCATGAGAAAGCATATACCCAACACCATTACCTGTTGCAACCTGCTCTCGGGTTGCGTAGCCATTGTCTGCGCCCTGATGGGTAATCCTGTTTGGGCACTCACGTGGATTATCATCGGGGCCGTGTTTGATTTCTTCGACGGCATGAGCGCACGACTGCTGGGAGTTTCCTCGCCCATAGGGAAAGAACTGGACTCCCTGGCCGACGATATCACATTCGGCGTGGCTCCCGCCTCCATATTGTTCTATCAGCTGGGCGTTATCAACTATCCCGATTTCCTGGAACCGCTACGCAACATACTGCCTTTCTTCGCCTACCTCATGGCGGCCTTCTCGGCCTTGAGGTTGGCCAAGTTCAATCTCGACGAGCGACAGACTACCACCTTCATCGGATTGCCTACCCCAGCCAACGCTTTGTTTTGGGGAGCTTTCGTGGTATGGGCACCATCATGGGCGGAGAACTATGCCTGGTCTGTGTGGGTTATGATGGCACTCATCCTGGTCAGCTGTTGGTTGCTGATATGCGAAGTACCCATGTTCGCCCTCAAGTTCAAGCACTGGGGATGGAAAGGCAACGAACTGAAATATGGCTTCGCCGCGGTGTCGGTCGCCATCTTCCTGGCCTGCGTCATCGAGGAAAGCCTCCTGGGCTTGCTCATAGGTTGGTGTCCTGTCATAGGCCTCTACGTGGCCATCTCCGTATTCACCTACTTGCGCCAGAAGAAATAGCAAACCCACGAGCCTCACGCGCGCATATTATTAATAAGGTATACAAGGGAACCTTTTTTCGCTCTCTTGCGGATAAACCCACTTCTTTGCGGTGCCCGAAGTGCTCTATAGAGCACTTCCGCTCATTTCTATAGATCACTTCACCTCACTTCTATAGTTCACTTGGAGAGGCTTCAGTAGAGGGAAAACGCATTCACTTCGGGAGACTTTTGCAACGCATGAAGAAGACCCGATCAAGGCTTGTCCAAAACAAGTTATTTTGCCCTTCAATTCAACTTATTTTGCTCGCGAAAACAAGTTATTTTCATCAGCAAAATAAGTTGTTTTGGAATACGCATGAGCGCAAGGTGCGGAAGATCTTTTGCTAGTTGAGACGTGAGAAAACAATCATAAGACCACGAGCTGTTTGCATAGCCTACTTATCATGAAATGACGTAAATAACAGTTTTTCATTAAAGCATATTTAAAATCATGTCAAATTCTTGTGGAAAAAATGTATCTTTGCAACATGGATTTAAAAATATGTGATAATGCCCATTACAGAAAAGCAGAAAAAAGCAATCATTGAAAGTGGAAAGGATTACTTTCGCTCTTCAATAATACCAAACCATATCAGAAATCTCCAAAAACTGCGCTTGAAGGATTTTGATGTTAATCCTTTTCTCATCAACTATTTATCGGCTTTTCTATGTGGTGACACCACACCGCATTCCATGGCAAAGGCTCTTGTCTACCCACGTATCTTAGGGACAAGGTTAACACCAGCTTCGGACAGAACATCCAAATATTCATTTCCCAGCTTGCGCAAATCGCAGGTTGTGCTTCTGGCATCGAGGGAATAGATATAGAGTTTATCGACGCACTTGATGGCAGAAAGAAATACTGCCAATGTAAAGCTTGTCCGCAAACAATCAACAAAGATGATGTGGATACTATATTGGGACACTTTAAACGCCTCATAGGCAAGGCACGTCTTGACAGGATTGCATTGCAAATGGACGACATGATTGTAGGTGTTTTGTATGGCGAAAGAATTTCCGCCAACTACAAAACCATAGCGACCACCTATCCTGTATATTGCGGTGCCGAGTTTTGGGAACATATCACAGGAGACAAGATATTCTATTACCAACTTGCCAAAGCTTTTGGAGATGTAGTTGAAGAAGATGGGATAGACGGAAGTGCCCTCATCATGCAAAAAGTAGAGGATATCGCCAGGGAAATAACAGAAAAAGGCAGCTTATAAATATGCGGTTCATATCAGAAAACAACTTTGCCGCTTTGGTTGGCGCTTCTAACGCGACTGTCAAGAAATGGGCGGAAAACGGCATCTATCCTTCGCGCTCAGAAAACGGTACAAGAGGTTTTTACCTTGAGGAACTAGAGGACGTTCCCGAGGTGAAGGAGATGCTGCATAGCTGCTGGGATAATGAGCTGAACACACGCCCAATTCGCCAATACACTTCCGTAGAACTATTCGCGGGAGGCGGCGGACTTGCGCTCGGACTATCCAAAGTTGGCTTCGCCCATGTATTGCTCAATGAATTTGACAAATCAGCATGTAACACACTCCGTATGAATCACCCGGAATGGAATGTCATAGAAGGCGATGTGCGCGATATAGATTTCACTCCGCTCCGTGGAAAAGTTGATTTCTTGTCGGGAGGATTTCCTTGCCAAGCCTTCTCTTATGCGGGAAAACGAGGAGGGTTTAATGACACGCGAGGAACGCTTTTTTTGAATTGGCAAGAGCCGTAAATGAAATTCGCCCGAAAGTATTCATGGGTGAGAATGTCAAGGGACTAACCTCTCACGACAACGGGCGCACTTTCAACACCATCAAGAACACTATCGCGGAGTTAGGCTATACACTTGTAGAGCATCGTGTGCTAAAAGCCATCATGTATCAAGTACCACAAAAACGTGAACGGCTTATCTTGATTGCCATCCGAAACGACTTGGCGGAAAAGGTGACTTTTCGCTGGCCTTCGCCATATACGCAAGTGCTTACACTGAGGGACGCTTTTTATAAAAGCGTAATATAGGATACGGATGTACCACGGTCAGAGGGCGCGAAGTATCCGCTTAAGAAACAAAAAGTGCTTGAATTGGTTCCACAAGGTGGTGATTGGCGTAATCTCCCCGAAAATGTTGCCAAAGAATATATGGGTGGCAGCTGGCTGCTAGGTGGCGGAAAGACAGGAATGGCACGCCGCTTATCGCTTGACGAACCCTCACTGACACTTACCTATTCCCCTTGCCAGAAGCAGACAGAACGCTGCCATCCGTTGGAAACGCGTCCTTTGACCATAAGGGAGTATGCGAGAATCCAAACATTCCCTGACAGTTGGCTATTCGCAGGGACAATGAGCGACAAATACAAACAAATAGGCAATGCTGTGCCCGTAAATCTCGCATGGGCCATAGGACGTTCTTTAATTAGATTATTTAATGACATACAAACCATAGAACCGACTGGGACGCAGGACTGCTCAGAAGCAGTGACACAAGTCAAGAACCACTTTAAAGCATACAACACCAAAACGATAACCTGCGCAAGGGGCGAGAACCAGAAGAAAAAAGATGCCAAAATCAAGCAATTGAACTTTCTCGACTTACTTACTGAACTTCCCGATGGAATCATTCCAGGTTTGGCAAGAGAGCCGCAAGCAACAGGGTATGGGGATCTACCACATGTGGATAAGAACAAGAATGTGCTTGTTTGTCTCGTAAAGAAAGACAATGAGAGTCAGTATCTTGATAAAAGCGCAACAATTTATTACACTGGCAAGAAATTCCCGTCCACCGTGGAACTGGATAAATTATGTTACTTCATTCCTTATCTAAGCGGGCAAGGAATACGTGATCTCTACAGAATCAAGGTAGCTCGTGTTGGGACAAGGAAAGAAGGACAAGCCGGGAACAACGCGAATGATTACAGATTGATTTTTGAGATAGAATACATCAAACAACTGTTTCCTGATTACAAACATCTACCGTTAGAAATCTGGCATATGTATACTGACACCATATTGAAAAAAATAAGTAATCTATAAAAGTGAGCAATGGCTTCTTGCTCGCTTCCGTTCATGGTGAAGTCGCCTGAATGCTGAATGTGTCATGCATATTGCTGTAAATTTCATTAGGCAATCACTTTATTTGCGCCCTGATCCGGCTCAAGCTGGCCTGCGTGATGCCTAAATAGGTGGCGATGCTTCCCAAGGGCAACCGCTGCAACAAGTCGGGCTCTTTCTCCAGCAACTCTTTGTAGCGTTCCGAGGCGATGGCGGACAGCATGGAAATAAGCCGTTCCTCGGTGGCAAGCAATTCCATCTCCGCGTATCGCCGCCCCCAATTGGCGATGTGCAAATCTTCCGCAAACAACTCTTTCAGCATTTTCCTTTCCAATACATACAAGGCTGAGTCTTCCATCAACTCCATTGTCTCGTATCCTGGCTCGTCGTTCACGTAGCCTTTCATGGAAACAAGGGTCGCCCCCTCCTTGCCCACCCAGAAAGTGATTTCCTTTCCGTCCACCAAAGTATAGGCGCGGACAATGCCTTTCTTGATGAAAAAGATGTCCTTCTCCACCTTGCCGCTTTCCAACACGCGGAATCCCTTGGGGTAGAATACTTCCGCCAGGCATTGGCGCAACTTGTCCAAAGACGCGTCCGGCATGGCATACCGTTGGTTGATGATTTCCCTTATGTCCATAGCTCATTGCTGTTTTCGGTGTGCAAAATTACGAAATAGCACACAGAAACGGGAACAGACGGCTGTTTTTTATCAAATGCAAAATCAGTTTTTGCCAAATGCAAAAAGCCGTTAGGAATTAATTGCTTACCTTTGCGCCCGAGTTTTGAAAGCAGTATGTATGAATTGGATTATTTTATTGTTCGCGGGACTGTTTGAGGTATGCCTTACTTTCTGCTTGGGGAAAACGAAAGCGGCTTCGGGAGTGGCATTTTATTTGTGGGGAGGCGGCTTCCTGGCCTCCACCATACTGAGCATGACTTTGCTCGCCAAAGCGGTGCAGACGCTGCCACTGGGAACGGCATACGCCATTTGGACGGGCATCGGGGCGGTCGGCACGGTCTTGATTGGGATATTCGTTTTCAAGGAGCCCGCCACTCCCATTCGGCTTTTCTTCTTGTTCACGCTCATCGCTTCCCTGATAGGGTTGAAAATCGTGTCTTATTAAGAAAGGCGGCGAAAAATGAAGTATGAATTAAGGGAGAACCAAGGCATTCCGGCACCTCTGCTGGCGCTGATGGCGGTAGCCACCGGGCTTTCCGTCGCCAACTGCTATTATAACCAACCTTTGTTGAGCAGCATGGCAAAGGATTTCGCGGTAAGCGATTTCTCGGCCAGCATGGTGGCAACGCTGACGCCGATAGGTTATATGCTGGGGCTGGTGTTTGTCATTCCGCTGGGCGATTTGCTTCCGCGGAAGAGACTGATATTAATCAATTACCTCATTTCCGCGTGCGCCTTGCTCGCCATAGCCCTTGCCCCTAATATCTATTGGGTGTGGGGCGCGTCCTTGCTCGCTGGTGCTTCTTCGGTGATGCCGCAATTCTTCATCCCGCTGGTGTCGTATAATTCAACCCCAAACCACAAGGTGCGCAATGTGGGCATCATACAGGCCTGCCTGCTTATAGGCATTCTTGGCTCACGAGTCGTCAGCGGGCTGTTGGCGGATGTATGGGGATGGCGTTCCGTCTATTGGGTGGCTTGCGTCCTTATGCTTGGATGTTTTTTGGCGATTCACAAGATGTTTCCCGCATTGCCGAAGAGTTCGCAGGGCAATTACAGGAGCTTGATGAAGTCCTTGTCGCGCCTGTTTCTCAAATATCCATACTTGCGCATCGCTTCGCTGAGGGCGGCCTTGGCGTATGGCTCGTTTTTCGCCTTGTGGAGTTGCTTGGCTTTCCGGATGAAGCAGGCTCCTTTCTTCGCGAGTGACGACATTATCGGGGCTCTCGGCTTGTGCGGGCTGGCGGGCGCGTCCACGGTGGTCTTCATCAGCGGCTATATCCGGAAGTATGGCGCAAGGTTTTTCTCCCTTGCCGGAGGATGCGTGATACTGGCCGCATGGCTGTTGGCTTTTTGGGGAGACGGCAGTTACCTCTGGTTGATCATCGCCATCTTGCTGATTGACGCTGGCATGCAAAGCGTCCACTTGGCAAACCAAACCAGCGTGGTTGCCCTCGATGAATCGGCCATCAACCGGGTCAACACCGTGTATATGACTATTTACTTCTTGGGCGGTTCCGCGGGCACATTTGTCTCTGGCCTTTCTTGGCAACATTTCGGTTGGACTGGCGTGGTGGGAGCTGGAATCGCTTTTGCCGTGGCTTCGCTGCTTGTCAATTGCGTCAAGCTGAAGTGTCACTTTTGAAGGCTTTTGCAATATTCTGAAGGTGTCATCCCAGTCTGTTGCTTGAACATGCGAGTGAAGTGTTGCGGATAGTCGAAGCCCAATCCGTATGCCACTTGACTGACGGGGGTGCCTGAGGCCAGTTCATTTTTTGCCAACTGCAACACATGCCGGTAAATGTAATTACGGGCATTGTCGCCAGTCGTCTTTCTTATGAGGTCTCCGAAATAGTTGGGTGACAGGCAAAGATGGTCTGCACAGTATTGCACGGAAGGCAATCCATCGGACAATTGCCGCTCTTGGTCAAAATAATCGTTGAGCAAAGCGTCGAAACGTTTCAGTAAGTCTATGTTGTCCATTTTCCGGGTGACAAACTGGCGGTCGTAAAAGCGCATGCAATAATTCAGCAACAGGCTGATGTATTCCGTCAGGATGCGGTTCTGGAAAACGTCGTGTTTGTTATCCAGCTCGTGTTGTATCTGGCGCAGAAGCGACACAAAAACATCATACTCCTCATCCATTAGGTGTAACGCCTCATTGACACTATAATCGAAAAACGTATATTCACGGATGGACTTTGCCAGAGGCGTTCCGTGCAACAGGTCGGGATGGAACAGCAGCGACCATCCATCGAGTTGTATCAATTCTCCCTTGTCCTCCGTGCCGCCTATCTGTCCAGGAGCCACGCAAATCAGTGTTCCGCCACGATAGTCATACCGCCCGCAGCCATACGTCAGGTCTGCCGAAAGGCGGTTGTGCAAGAACAGCCCGTACACCTCGTAATTGTTCACGCTGGGGCGAATGGGGGAAATGGCGGCATAGTCAATGACGCTGACCAGGGGATGCCTGCTTTTCACTCCATAGTACCGTTCGTAATCACCCACGCTCTTTACTTTCAAGATATTGGCCATAATTATCTACATATTTTGACAGACAGATGCAAAGATATGATTTTTCCGCAATTACGCAAACTCTTCTCCTGGGAAATACGCTAAATCAGTAAAAGCGGTAAGTATGTCTTGTATGCCGGTAAGCCTTTTTCGGAAGAACAGCCTATTTTTGCATCATCAAACAAAACATCATGGACAAACAACTTATTCCTGACAGTTTTTACCAAGACGAAGTGGTCGGCCTTCTTGCCAACCGCTATCACACAGACCCGAAGAGCATCGTGCGTTCTTTTCTGGCTCAATCGGATTGCCAGACGGCAACTGGCACCGACCCGCCAAAGGCTATCCTGGAAGAGAATGAAATGCAGATATTAAAAGATTTGTTGAAGTATACAAGCAAACAGAATTGCGAATAGACAGAACAGAACCATAAAAACAGATAGCGATATGATGAAAAAGTATTTCTTGCCCTTGTTCCTTATTCTGGGAATGTCAATGACGACAAACGCTTGTTCTTCCGATAACGAAGCAGGCAAAGCTGAAACTCCGACCCCTGCGCCAGGACCGACTCCCGACCCTGGCGAGCCGCCAACACCATCAAGCGGAAACGGGCGTTGCCTAGTGGTTTACTTCTCCTGCACGAACACCACCAAAGGCATTGCCGAGCGGATTGCTTCCATAACTGACGGCACGACATTCCGGATAGAACCAGAAGTGCCTTACACGTCTGCTGACTTGGATTACAACAATTCTTCCTCGCGTGCCAACCGAGAACAGAATGACCCTTCCGCACGTCCGGCTATCGCCAACACGCTGGAAGGCTTGGAGAACTATGATGTCGTGTTCCTTGGCTATCCCATTTGGTGGGGAGATGCCCCGAAGATAATCTCTACATTCCTTGAAAGCCACGACTTGTCGGGCAAGACGATTGTGCCGTTCTGCACTTCCCACTCCAGCGGCATCGGATCGAGCGACACGGATTTGCATCCGCTTGCGCCACAAGCGGTTTGGAAAGACGGACGGCGGTTTGGCGGAAGCGAGTCGGAAGAAACCATCAAGGAGTGGATAGATGGTTTAGGCTTATCACTCAATAACGGGGACAGCGACGTGAGTTCGTTCAATCTCGATGCCGGAGTGAACGGTAACGCTCCGACCATAAGGCTCAGCAGCGGATATGACATGCCGATACTTGGACTCGGAACATACAGCCTGCACGGGGATGTCTGCAAGAATAGCGTAAAGGCGGCGTTGGCAAGCGGTTTCCGCAAGTTCGACACGGCATCCATCTATGGCAATGAGGAAGAGATAGGGGAAGCCATCCGCGAATCAGGCATACCACGCGAGGAAATCTTCGTGGCCACCAAACTCTATCCCAACCAGTATGCCAACCCCGAAGCCGCCATTGAGGAGTGCCTGCGCAAGTTGGACATCGGTTACATTGACCTGATGCTACTTCATCATCCCGGTACTAATGACGTGAAAGCATACAAGGCCATGGAGAAATACGTGGCAGAAGGAAAGATTCGCTCCTTAGGCGTGTCGTGCTATTATGTGAAGGAAATTGACGATTTCCTGCCGCAAGTAGACATCAAGCCAGTGTTGGTCCAGAACGAGGTGCATCCGTATTATCAGGACACCGAAGTGGTGGAACACCTGCACAGTCTCGGCATAGTCGTGGAAGCATGGTATCCGCTCGGCGGACGAGGACATCAAGGTGAATTACTAAGCGACCCAGTATTGTCGGACATTGCTGCCAAGCACGGCAAGTCGGTGGTACAGGTCATTCTCCGCTGGCATTTGCAGCGTGGTGTAGTGGCAATCCCCGGTTCGAGCAATCCCGACCACATCAAGGAAAACATCTCCATTTTCGACTTCAGCCTAAGTGATGAGGAAATGGACCGGATTGCCGCCCTTAACCGGAACGAGAAGCACGATTGGTATTGATAACAAAATTAAAGATGATGAAACGCACAATTATTACCGTAATGGCGAGTCTGGCAATGATGTCAACTGCCATCGCCCGAAACACGAATGGGCATATTCCCTCAAAAGGAGTTGCCATATTCTCGGCTAACGATTCCAGCCATATAATGACACAAGAAAATCAAACAAAAAGCAATACAGTCATGAAAGAGAATTTGAACCTGACGCAGGAATGGGACAAGACTTTCCCCAAGAGCGACAAAGTGAACCACAGTAAAGTAACGTTTACCAATCGGTATGGCATTACGCTGGCTGCCGACCTCTACATTCCGAAGGACGCCACGGGCAAGTTGCCTGCCATAGCCGTGTGCGGTCCCTTCGGAGCCGTGAAGGAACAGGCAGGAGGACTCTATGCCCAGACTATGGCCGAGCGAGGTTTCCTGACCTTGGCATTCGACCCTTCTTACACGGGGGAAAGCGGCGGTATGCCCCGTTACACGGTATCGCCGGACATCAACACAGAGGATTTCTCTGCTGCGGTGGATTTCCTTGCCACCGATGAACGGGTTGACCCTGAGCGCATAGGCATTATCGGCATCTGTGGCTGGGGCGGGCTGGCCATTACCGCCGCTGCCGCCGACCCACGCATCAAAGCCACGGTCGCCTCTACGATGTACGACATGAGCCGTGTCAATGCCAACGGATACTTTGATGCGGCCGACAGTGCCGAAGCCCGCAACAAACTACGCAAGACATTGGCCGCGCAACGCACGGAAGATTATCGCAACGGCACGCCGAAACCAGCGGGCGGCGTGCCAGATGTCTTGCCGGCCGATGCCCCGCAGTTCCTCAAAGACTACTATGATTATTACAAGACACCGCGCGGCTACCACAAACGTTCGCTCAACTCCAACCAAGGACGGAATGCCACGGAAGCCATTCCTTTTATCAACTTCCCGCTGATGTATCGCGCGAATGAAATAGAAAACGCCGTGCTCATCATCCACGGTGAAAAGGCACACTCCCGTTATTTCAGCGAGGATGCCTACAAGCTGTTGAAAGGCGACAACAAGGAACTGATGATTATCCCCGGCGCAAGCCATACTGATTTGTACGATCGGCTGGATGTTATCCCGTTCGACAAGATGGAAGCTTTCTTCAGAAAGCATTTGGATTTATGAGTATCCGCACTTCACCAAGGAAGGAGATGTCCAGGGGTTACACAAGAACATAAATGGAAGCATTGAAGAAGCATTTTCCAATGAAGGTGCCTTCATCTGGCAATGAAGGCACCTTCATTTTTCCTTGTTAGCATGCGAAATCAATTGTGCACCAAAGTACCGATGTTCTCGCCCTCCATCACTTTCTTCAGGTTGCCCACCACGTCCATATTGAAAACGTAGATGGGCAGGTTGTTTTCCTTGCACATGGTGGTGGCGGTAAGATCCATCACCTTCAGGCCGCGGGTGTAAATCTCGTCGTAGGTGATGTCGGAAAACTTCGTGGCCGTGGGGTCTTTTTCGGGGTCGGCGGTGTAAATGCCATCCACACGGGTGCCCTTCAGCATCACGTCGGCCTCTATCTCTATGCCTCGTAGGGATGAGCCTGTATCGGTAGTGAAATAAGGACTGCCCGTGCCAGCGGAGAAAATGCAGACATAGCCGCTCTCCAAGGCCTCGATGGCCTTCCACTTAGAGTAGAACTCGCCGATGGGTTCCATGCGGATAGCCGTGAGCACCTTGGCCTTCACGCCGATAGCACGTAGGGCACTGCAAAGTGCCAGCGAGTTGATGACCGTGGCGCACATGCCCATCTGGTCGCCCATCACTCGGTCGAAGCCCTTCTGTGAGCCACTCAGGCCGCGGAAGATATTGCCACCGCCTATCACGATACCTATCTGCACACCCATCTCATGCACCTCCTTGACCTGCCGCGCGTAGTCGGCGAGCCGCTCGGAGTCTATCCCGTAATGCTGTTTGCCCATCAGGCTCTCGCCACTGAGTTTCAACAAGATTCGCTTGAACTTTACCATTTTCTGTCTCTATTTTATTTGGTTATACATTAATTTATTATCGTATGACCATGCCAGGTGATTGCCCAGTCTTGCTTGCCGAGACGCAAGAATGCGTCTCTACAGGACTGGGGGTACCCCATCAACACACCTTATATTATATAGGCCACTTCCTTGAAAGCGTAGCTCCTGATTCTCCCCTCCCGATCGTGGAGTATCAAGTGGCCATCGTCTTCCACTTCCACCAGCTCGGCCTCAAACTCCCCGTCTGCGTCTTTATAGTAATGGAATCCCTTGCGGCGATAAAGCGACAAGTGGTAAAGGGCAGACACGTCTCCATAAGCGCCATTCCGTAACATCTGGCAATATCGCTCAAAGGCATCCACCAGCTTGCTGGCCAGTTCCTCACGGTCTACTTCCCTGCCCAAGAGCTGGAAGAGGGAGACAGGATTGGGCGCGTCACCGCGGAAAACGGCTTGGTTGACATTGACACCCACACCAAAGACACAATCCTTGAGTTGTCTTTGCCCAACGGAAGTCTCTATCAACGTGCCGCTCAGCTTGCGGTCGCCTACGTAGACATCATTAGGCCACTTCAGCGTCACTCCATCCACATAGCCTGACACAGCGTCTTTCACGGCCAAGGCTCCCGCCATGGAAAGGAAGAACTGATAGCGCACGGGCACATAGCGAGGATGCACCCTGATGCTCATCAACAGGTTTTTCCCCGCTTCACTCTCCCAAGAATTGGAGCCCTGGCCTTTTCCCCGGGTCTGATAATCGGCTATCACCACAACCATGGAATCATCCTTTTCATTCGCGGACTTATAGCCTTTCAGATAGTCATTGGTAGAACCCACCTCTTCAAGTCTTATGATTGTCTTTTCCATGTTCTTCCGTCTTCTTAGGTCATTTTCGCGACGCCTATCCCAGCAATGGGTTGAAAGCATCCTCGATATGCTCAATGGCCTCCACTTTGTCTTTGGAACCCACGATAGAGATAATGTCAAACCTCACCTGGAAATCGCCCGCCACGGTCTTTACGTAAGCATTGGCCGCGATGGCCAGGTTTCTTATCTTCTGGCGTGTGACCGCCTGCACGGGCGTTTGCACCTTATCGCTCTTGCGAGTCTTCACCTCCACGAACACCAGGCACTGGGCATCCTCGGTCACAGCCACAATGTCCAAGTCACGCTTGCCGAAACGCCAATCAGTGTCCCTTATCACGTAACCATGCCTGCGGAGATATTCAGCGGCCTCGGCCTCTCCCCATTTTCCCAGTTCATTATGCGCTGCCATTTCAGCGCAAATATACGGCTTTTCCGCCACATTCCGAAATAAAAGCTCCACTTTTTCACCGATATTCTGTAACTTCGCGACCATGGAAGAACAAGCAAGAACAGACGAGCGCTTTATGCGCAAAGCCTTGGAGGAGGCGCAAAAGGCCTTTGACGCTGACGAAGTGCCTATAGGAGCGGTAGTGGTATGTGAAGGTCGCGTCATCGCCAGGGCACACAACCTGACGGAAACGCTAAATGATGTCACGGCCCATGCCGAGATGCAAGCCATCACCTCCGCCGCCAACTCTTTGGGCGGAAAGTATCTTAGTGGTTGCACACTGTATGTCACGGTGGAGCCTTGTGCCATGTGCGCCGGGGCCATTGGCTGGGCACAGCTGAAAAGGATAGTTTATGGGGCACCCGACGAGAAGCGGGGATACAAAAAACTAGCTCCGCACGCAATGCACCCGAAGGCGGACATCACGTGCGGAGTATTGGAAGAAGAATGCCGCCAACTGATGCGGCAATTCTTCGAGCGTAAGCGATAAGCGTTACCTTACCTGGATAACCAGATACTTGCTAGTGCTCCAGAATATCTGCGGATTGGTAATGCGCAAGACATACTGCTTGTTGGCATCGCGGGTCAAGGTGTAGCTGCTGGCGGGATGGGCGGTCAACAACTTGGCGGACTTGGAATAGAGCTTGATTTCCTTGTCCTTGCGGATGTCAATCTTGGTGAAGTAGTTCTTGTTGAAATTAGAGGAGAGCACCTTGCCACCATCGATGATGTTCTGCTCTTTCAGCTCCTTGCGGGTGCCGAATACATACCAGGCGGTGTTCAGCTGCTTGTCTTGGTGAGAAATCACCTGGCTCTTCTGTTCGCTCTCCGCCGTGAGATTGGTCACGTTGGTATTCAAGTTGTTGACAGTCTCGTCCAACTCAGCGATGTGGATATCCTTGGCATCCAACTCCTGGCGCAGGCGATTGAGCTCAGCCTCCTTAGCTTCCAGTTGCTTCGTCATGTTCTCGATGGTCTTCTCCAGTTGATCCATCTTCACGTTGCCGTTGGCCACTTGCTTCTTCAGCTTCTCTATCAAGGCACGGTTCTCCTCCATGCGCTTGGCTATCAAAGCCACGTTCTCCTTGAGCTGCTTGGAGCGGTTGGTGCCCTCTCCCGTCTTGGCGATGTTCACCAAGCCTTCAGCCTCGTTGATGGCGTTGAAACCCTCTTGGATTTCATTGAGCGTGCCCAACATGTCATTGATTTCGGCCTCACGCTGAGCCACTACCTGGTTCAGTGAATCTGTCTGGGCGGTTGCCCTCTCTTGCGCTTTCTTGTCGGTACAGCTAGCCAACGCCATCAGCGCGCAGCATACCATTACTAATAACTTTCTCATAATTCTCTTTCTTTTAATAAATTCTTGTTTTTATTTCCTTTTTCTTTCTTCTTTTGCTTAAGATCCGCGCCAGCCACCACTATCACGAACTCGCCTTTCGGATCCGTCTCCTCAAAGTGGGAGGCCAACTCGGCCAGAGTGCCCCTCAAGGTTTCCTCATGCACCTTGGAAATCTCCCTGCTGCAACTGGCCTGCCTGTCCTCACCCAGTGCTTCCGCCAACTGCCTTAAGGTCTTCACCACCCGGTAGGGTGACTCATAGAACACCATCGTACGCTCCTCCTCAGCCAGTGACCGCAACAAGGTTTGCCTGCCTTTCTTCTGGGGCAAGAAGCCTTCGAAGCAGAACCTGTCACAAGGCAATCCCGAGTTCACCAACGCAGGGATGCAAGCTGTGGCACCAGGCAATGTCTGCACCGTGATGCCTGCCCTGGCGGCTTCCCTTACCAGGAAGAAACCTGGGTCGCTGATACCTGGCGTGCCAGCGTCACTGATGAGGGCAATGGTCTGCCCCGCTTTCAGCCGCTCCACAATACCCGCCGACGTGCCATGCTCGTTAAACTTATGATGCGAGACCAAGGGCTTGCTAATCTCGTAGTGCTTCAAGAGCACGCTTGAAGTGCGGGTATCCTCAGCCAATATCAAGTCGGCTTCGCCCAGCACCTTGATGGCGCGCAGCGTGATGTCTTCCAGGTTGCCCACGGGGGTAGGCACGATATACAACATACCCATATCGAACGCAAATATAAGTATTTAATCTATCATTGCAAAGATTTTCGTTTGTTTCTTTGCAATTTTTAAAACGTCTTTGTATTTTCGCGCTTAGCAGAGAGATTATTTTAGCATGTTAGAACAGAAAATCACCTTCGACAAGTTCATCCGCTGGACGATTATCGTGGTTGCCATCCTGGCGGCCATCTATATCATCGATTACCTGAGTGCCGTATTGTTGCCTTTCTTCGTGGCGTGGGGATTGGCCTATCTCATCTTTCCCATAGTGAAGTTTGTGCAATACAAGATGCGGGTGAAAATACGCGCCCTTTCCATCATCATCGCCTTCATGTTCGTGATAAGCGTATTGGGCGGTGTGCTCTGGTTTATCATTCCGCCCATGCTGAGCCAATTCCACCAATTGGGGGAAGTGCTCAACCAGTGGATACACACCACCACCCACACCAACGACCTCACCGCGGCCATCAGCGCATGGCTGAAAGAGCATCAACGTGAGATAGAAACCTATCTGCACAGCACAGACTTCAGCGAAGCCTTGAAATCCACCATGCCCAAGGTATTCCAACTATTGGGCAAGACGGCCAGCGTCATATTCAGTATAGTGGCCTCCTTGATTACCTTGCTCTACATGTTCTTCATTCTGTTGGACTACGAGTATCTCACGCAAAACTGGGTGAAGATATTCCCCAAGAAGAACCGGCCCTTCTGGCGGGAACTGATGGCCGACGCTGAGCGGGAACTGAACAACTACATCCGTGGACAAGGCACCGTCTCGCTTATCATGGCCATCATGTTCTTCATAGGCTTCACCATCATCGGCTTCCCCATGGCCATTGGCTTGGCCATCCTCATAGGCCTCATGAACATGGTTCCCTACCTTCACGGCTTCGCCCTGATACCCGCCGCCTTCCTTTCTATGCTCAAGGCCACGGAGACAGGGGAAAGCTTCTGGGCCATTTTCGGCATGGTCGTATTGGTGTTCTGCGTGGTGCAAGTCATTTCAGACTCCATCGTGGTGCCAAAGGTACTGGGCAAGGCCATGCGCCTCAATCCCGCCATTCTGCTCCTGAGTCTCTCCGTATGGGGAGCCTTGCTGGGCTTCATTGGCCTCATCATCGCCCTTCCCCTCACCACGCTCTGTATCGCTTATTGGCAACGATATGTCACCAAAGAGCACGAAAACGAGGAGGAAATCAAGGAAGAAAAAGAAAAATCGTGATTTTTTCCTCGATTAATTTGCGTGTATCAAATTAAAGTAGTACTTTTGCACTCGCTTTCTCAGGAAGGCGAAACTTAGATTCGCTAGCTCAGTTGGTAGAGCACAACACTTTTAATGTTGGGGTCATGGGTTCGAACCCCATGCGAATCACCAGAAAGAGGTCTTCAGCAATGAAGACCTTTTTCTTTTTAATTCGTAATGTGTTACCTTTATGAGCAAGTACGCTAGATTACTCTTCAAGCAGAAGAAGGTGGCCGAGTTTGGACATATCCTTATTGCCGTAGGTGAACAAGGATGATATGATCATTGCACAATTCAAAACACACTTGAGTGCAAACGGTGACTCTCAGGCAGGGTATATCCAAAAAGGTGCCGCAAATCATGATGGGGTATACTTCCATAAAGACAACTGAAATCTATGCGAAGCTACCCATACAATATGTGTCGCAGAACATTGGGGATAGGATGTTTAGGGCTTGGAAGTAAGGGCAAGAATCTAAAGTAACGTCGAGTTCGACGAATTGTGTTTTGCGCATATCTAAAATCCTTTTCATATAGTATATAAACTCCAAGAAGCTAGAAGAAAAGTCTGTTCCACGACGTGAAATAGCTATTCCACGACGTGGAATGGCTGTTTCTCGACGTGGAATAGCTATTTCACGTCGTGGAATGCAAAAGTATACTATATTCTCTTGGTTTTGTTCCTGTTATCTCGCGCCTTCGCCAGTAAGCAGAAATTCGTCGAACTCTCGTTAAAGTAATAGCTAAAGTGTTTATATTGAGAGGGGGTTGCCGTTTTGACACCCCCACCCTGCGTTCTTTATTCAATTTTTCAACCGTGTTTTTGCCTTTCTAATAGGGGGGGGCAGAAATGGGCGCCCTTTACTTTGATATCAATAATCGGCTAATTGAAATCAAGACGGCAAAGTTGTACGGCAATTATTAACTGCCTGTAAAAATCAATATATTAGATGGGTTATAACCCAATAAAAATACAAGCAAGTAATAAAATAGACTTTAGATTGCTAATTTTTGTCAAAACGAGGTGGCTTATTTCAGGAATTCATTACCTTTGCATTTGGCTTGAGGCGACTCTTGCCAAGACATATTGAAAATAAGAGGCGTTATGTCTTCTTCTTGTGTGATTAAAGCCTAGGAAACTGAACATCACGAATGCAAGAGTTGGCGTAATGGTCTCCACGCATAAGCGTGGGGCTGTTATTCCCACATCTTCATTCAAGGTTTTCCTAGCACCTAATCACAGAGACGTGGCATACAGTCTCACGCTTCTGATGTATAACAAAGAGGTATTTTGGGGCTGGAAATACATTTAACTATACAAATGAAATCCATAGAACAAATTGCAAACGAATTCATGACTGCTTACAATTCAGGAAATGAAGAAGAAACTTCACGTAGAGCGAATATCTTTACGATAGCGATTAAAAGAGATGAATGGCAGTTTAGAGAAGTAAAACATACATATTTAATAGCGCGAGCAATGTACTATCTCTTGAGGGTAAATGACAGATTATCTAGTGAAGATAATGGAGCAATCGTTCGACTGGTTTACTACTGTTTGCTACGAAATTATTTAGAAAACAAAGATGTTTTATCCACAGACATTAAATATGCAGATTTGATTAGCGGATGTGAATTGGCTTTTGTTGTTATGTGCAAAAGTGGACAATTTCTCATATACCGAATACTTTCGGGAGCATTGGGATATATGCCTAACATAGCACAGAAACATGTGGTTGACCAAATGTTTCTTTTTGGTGGTATTGTAAAAGAAGCAAATGAAAAAGGTTATCACCAATTCCTCGATGCAGACATTTCCACACGTTTCAGTACATTGCTTCAAGAAGTCTATGAAAATATTCCGATTGGCTATGAGCTACAAAAATACAAGGACGATAATATTTCTGTAATCGAAACTATTTCTAAAGAATTGGAATGTGGGTTTAGCTATGAGGATGACAATGAGTTTTTCTAAATAACAAGTAATATGAAGTATTCAACAGAAAAAATCAACAGCATGTCCTATCAAGAATGGATGGAGACAATAGCCAAGGAATTGAATGAGGCTGGATTTAAAGGAGAGGGGTATAATGCTTCTGCAGGACGGTTTATGAAGGGCGTTGCTCCATACGAGGTTCACGATGTTAGTACTTTTTTCATGGGTGCTATTAATGATGCTAATGCAATGGATTACTTAAAATCAATTGGCCTTGTAAATAACGGACGTTGCCCAATGTGTGGTGCAGCTATAAAAGGCACACCAAGCAAATTTACGGATGGCATGAATCCGAATTTAAATTTTCAAATCTGTTCGTCGTGTAGAAGAGAGGGACAACGAATGAATAAAACAGGATGTATGCTTGCAATTGTTTTATTCCCTTGGTCTATCATAAAAAATATATTCACTAATTGGTTGTCATAAGTTATGAACATAGTTGAAAAAATATCAACAGCAATCATTGAAAGTTTGGAGAAGAACGATGAAGAGTCGTATAAACATTACAGAGATGAGCTGATCATAAAAGTTGCCAATCAAGATTTTTTTAGTCTTGAAGATATAGAAAATTATTTTATTGTAGGTAAAGCGTTGGTCTTAATTCTTGATGATATGTACAAGAGCCCTCCTTTACTCTATAAACGGGTCGTACTATGTGCCGTATACTGTCTATTAAAGACTATTATTAACGATAAATATGATAAACAAGAATGTACTGTGCACGCATCGGTAATGTTATATATTTTATTTTCAGAAAACAAGGATTTTATCGGTGGTGAGTATATGATATCCAAATTGAGAAATAATGTAAAAGCAGCAGCCTATCAATTTGTAGGGATGCAAAATGTGTTCTATTGGAAATATAAATTATCCAATAAAAATATTCATTTTTCCCAAAGAATAATGCAAAGATTAATAAGTGCTGTATCGCCATCTACTTCTAAGATTCCAGATGAAAGCACCCGTAAGAAAGTAATAGATTTTGAATATGACAATTTTTCTTCTTTATTAGAATTTATTCCTGTAGACATAGAAATGAAATACCATGGAGTGTTTATAGATCCTCTTGATTCAGAGATTCTTGATCGCTTAAAATCTGTATTTAAATCCAATACGTCCAATTTTTCGAGGGAAGAAGTCCAAAAAACATATGACACAAAAGTGCCTGATATGAATACTTCTACTTCAAATAAATGCAATAATAGTAAAAATGGATGCATGGGGATAGTTACATTTGCATTGATTATTATAGTCACAATGATAATTTTTAATTAGCGATATAATTATATTAAACTTAATATGATTGTCAATTATAACAAGAGAATTCATGTCCTTGACATCGTTTGACTTGGTTTTATGTAAATATTTCTGTCATATATACCTTCTGCCACATCGCCGGCCTCATTGAGTGTATGGCGATGTTTTATTTCGTCAAAAGGCTGTCGGATCTCTGCATAATCACAAAGCCATAAACCTGAAAACCACGCTAAAGCGGAGCCGCAATATAAATATTTTTTACTTTTCGCTTTCGGTTCAGCATTTTTTGTATCTTCGCGCCCGTAAATAAAAAAGAATACTGAATGAGACGGATTATCTTTATCGCCATTATGGCACTTGGAGTGCTGGTGGCGCGGGCCATGGGCTATAACGAAGCCCGCCAGGAAGCCTTGTTCCTCACCGACAAGATGGCCTACGAACTGGGACTGAACCAGGCGCAATATGACGCCGTGTACGAAATCAACTTCGACTACTTCATGGCTGTGTCGACACAGAAGAACATCAAGGGCACTTATCTCAACCGCCGCAACTACGACATCAACTTCGTGCTGACACCCATGCAATACAGCAAGTTCTACAAAGCCGACTACTTCTATACCCGGCAATTTGGAACAACGGCATAGCGGTGAAGATTTACTCCCGCTACCCCAACCGCAGAAAGATGTTTTACCCCGTGCCTCGCTCATACCGCCACTACCGCGGGGAGCACGGCAAGAAATATAACAACGTAAGCTGGTATAAGAGGAAAGACTTCAAGTCCAGCCACGCCATCAGGAGCAATGGGCCTGAAAGGACATACGGCCCAGCTAACGGCATAGGCAATGGTGCCCATCCGAACAACAACCATGGACACGGAACAAGGTCTTGGCGCAATAACAACAATCAAGGGCACGGAATAGGAACAGGAGCGAAACCCAATAACGGCATTGGCTCAGGAGCAGGCATAGGTTCGGGAGCCAATACCAATTCCAACGGAATAGGACACGGAGTGGGCACGGGAGCGAGAACTAACAACGGCGTTGGCTCAGGAGCAGGTATAGGCTCGGGTGCCAACACCAATTCCACGGGAATAGGACACGGAGTGGGTACACGCAGCCACTGATTTCACGTCAGCAAACAAAAGGGCGGAATTGTCTTGTCGGCAAACAGACAAGGATTTCCGCGGTAGTCTAAGATAAAAACAGGCGAGCGGGCAAGGCATATATCCTTGTCCGCTCTTCGTTTTCTTTGTCCCATAGCAATCCCATAGGCCAGACAATCCGCAAGACATGCGACAAAGAGATAAAAAAGAGGTTGAAAGCGTCATGGTATCGGAGAAAATCATTACCTTTGCACGCGTTTTCAAGGTAAAAAGAGGACAACAAGATGATGAAGAAAAGCTTAATCGCGCTCGCCTTCGGCACGCTGGCTCTCGGGATAGCCGAGTTCGTGATGATGGGCATATTGCCCGACGTAGCCCAAAGCCTGGGCATCAGCATTCCAGTGGCAGGCCACTTGATATCGGCCTATGCCATAGGCGTATGCTGCGGAGCCCCGCTGCTAGTGGTAGTTCACAAATATCCACTGAAAAGCATCCTGCTGGTCTTGGCGGGCATCATCCTGCTGGGTTCCACGCTGGCAGCCTTCTCCACGAGCTACTGGATGCTGCTGGCAGCCCGCTTCATCTCGGGATTGCCCCATGGAGCCTACTTCGGCGTTGCCTCCATAGTGGCCGTGCGCTTGGCGGACAAGCGACACGAGACGGGTGCCGTGTCCATCATGATAGCCGGCATGACCATAGCCAATCTTTTCGGTGTTCCCCTGGCCACAGCCCTCAGCTCGCACCTCTCCTGGCGTTTCCCGTTTTTCCTGGTAATGTTTGTCAGCCTCATCGTACTGTATTATATCTGGAAATGGGTACCAGACGTAGGCGCATTGCCCGACAACGGCTTCAAACACCAATTCGCTTTCCTCAAGAAAGACGCTCCCTGGATGATACTGGCGGCGACAATGCTGGCCAATGGCGGCATATTCTGCTGGTATAGCTATATCAGTCCCCTGCTGACTTCAGAGGGAGGCTTCCCCACGGAAGCCTTGCCTGCCCTGATGATAGCCGCAGGCTTCGGCATGGTAGCCGGCAACTTGATAAGCGGCCGTCTGTGTGACCACCATCGCCCAGGTCACGTGGTGGCCTATACGCAATGCATAGCCATAACAAGCCTGCTGCTCATCTTTTGGCTGGCTGACTACGGCTGGCTGTCCGCTGCGCTGATGGTGGTCTGCACGGGTTGCCTCTTTGCCGTGAGCAGTCCCCAACAGTTCTTGATATTGAAATACGCTCCGGGCGGGGAACTGCTGGGTGGTGCCAGCATTCAGGTGGCTTTCAACCTGGGCAACGCGGCGGGAGCCTTCTGTGGCGGACTGCCCATCGCCGCTGGATTGTCGCCTCGCTATGCCGCCTTGGTAGGCGTGCCATTCGTGGTGCTTGGCCTCGTGTCGTTTATCCTTTTCTGCAGAAAATACGAGTCATGATTGTCATCATCTCCTGCATGCTCACGGGCTTCATCGTGGGATTCCTGTCGCGAAACAAGCGCATCTCACTTCCTGGCCGCGCCATCACTCCCCTGGTATGGGTATTACTCTTCATGCTGGGTGTCACCATAGGCAGCGACAAGCAGCTGATGGCCTCGCTCTCCCATCTCGGCCTACAAGCCGTGGCCATTGGTTTCCTTTCTACGTTGGGCAGTTGCGTGGGGGCATGGCTGTTGTGGAAGTTCATCAAGAGGAAAGCGTCATGAAAGGGAGTCTCGTCATCTTGCTCTTCTTCGCCTTGGGAGTGGGTTGCGGGCATTTCCATCTCTTGCCCGCCAACATAGACTTCTCCCAGGCCAGCTATGCCGTATTGTGCGCTTTGATAACCTGCGTGGGATTCAGCGTGGGAACAGACAGAGAGACCCTGCGCCGCTTTCGCTCGCTCAGTCCCTCGCTGGCCTTGTTGCCCTTTTGCTCCATATTGGGCACCCTGGCGGGCAGTCTCTGCGCCTGGCTCCTGATGGGCATCCATCCCATGGCGGACTGGCTGGCCGTGGGCAGCGGCATGGGCTACTACTCACTCAGCAGCGTGCTCATCGGGGAATACAAGGATGCCACGCTGGGCTCGGTAGCCTTGCTCAGCAATGTGGTAAGGGAAGTTATCGTACTACTAGGCGCACCCCTGCTCGTCAGGCTGTTTGGCTCACTAGCACCCATAGCCGCCGCGGGAGCCACGGCCATGGACACCACGCTGCCCATCATTTCTCGCACTTGCGGCCCGCAATACGCTCCCGTGTCCATCTACAGCGGCATGGTGTCAGACTTCAGCGTCCCCTTCCTGGTCACCTTCTTCTGCCTGGCGTAAAGGGGGAACAGCCAATATGCGTCTTGACAAAATCATACAACAAAAAGTCAGTAGTACTGAAATGGAATATCAGTAGTACTGACTTTTGATTTCAATAGTACTGACTTGCTCAAGTCAGTACTACTTCGTTTTTCGCCGAGAAGAGCCTACCGCTGGACAGGCTGCTCTCCCACGATGTCTCTGAGAGCCGTGCTGAAGATGATATACTGGGTGTTGCCGGCGATAGTGCCCTCATTCTGTCCCCAAAGGAAGGGCCAGTCATCATAGTTCTCAAAGTGGTCGGGCTTGCGGAACAGCAATCCTGGAGCCACGTTGCCTGGTATGAACGAGAAGTCAGCGCGGTTGTTGCCATAGAACACCCGCTTGGGACGGGCGGCTCCCACAGCTGCCACGAGGGAATAATTATGGTAGGGATGGCATCCGAAAAGCCAGTTGGCCGCACGATAGACCTCTGCCTTCTCCACGATGTCGGGATAGTAGATGTGGGCGAAACATACCGTAATTCCGAAATTGAGCAACGGGCCTATGCCTGCCCAGTTGCCCGTGCCGATGGGAACGCCATAGGGATTGTCCTTGTCGAAGTCCTTGATGTACTCGTCATATTTCTCCACGTAGGGGCGCAATTTCTTCTTGTAAGCCTCGTCCATGTAGGGCACGGCATCGAGCGCTGTCTGCAGGTTGGAAGCTACATTGCGGTTCAAGTCTTCCCATATCTCTTTCTTGAACACTTTGAGATAGTCTTGCTCTTGCGTGGCAATGTAAAGCTGGAGATTGGTAGAAGCCACGCCGCCCATTCGCCTTCTGGCACGGGGCCTGCTCTCTTTAGCGGCTTGCTGACGCTGCAGCTCTTCCGCCTCTGCCATCAGGCGTTTGGATTGCGTCAAGGCTCTTGCCGCGAGGCTGTCATTATAACCTTTCAACGCGTTGGCCGCCGCGGCAAACATGGTGGCGGCACGCATGTCGAGCCAAGGATTACGAGTGGTGAAAGCCCACATATCATCGGGCGTACCGCTGCTCTTGCCGTCCGCCGACACCTCATAGGGTTTCAGCGAGGGATCATAGTGCAGGCCATCCGTGATGGAAGCCGCGTCACCCAAGTGATGATAGTTGTCGAGCACGGAGTTGGAGAGCGTAGAAGCCATGTGGCCTATCTGCTCTGCCTGCGCCACAAGGTTGAGCACGCCATGCTGTATGTATTGCAGAATGTCGGGCGTGCCGTCTGGACGGTGAAGGTCTACATACCGCTGCTCCTCGCTCACGAAAGTCTCGTCACGTTGCGGCTTGAAAAGCCTCCAAGCCCTTACCAGGTTCTCCACCACATTGATATTGGCGCCCGTCTCGATATCGAAGTCTCCCGCATCGAAGAAACCGCCCACGTTCAGGCCGGGAATAAGCTCCAGTGGCTTGTACTTCGTGTCGGTCGTCGGGCCTTGATAGTGCATATCGAAGTGATCACTGGGCGGAGCCTGCAGATAACCTTCCTTGAAAGGCTCTCCATGCCATACGCGGTAGCCTTCGTTCACGAACATGTGGTTCATGTGGATAGGCACCCACACGTCGGTAGTGGCATCGGTAATCTTGTCATAGACATGTTCATCAATCAAGAAGTTGTTTGTCTTGACGGTGTCGTATTGTATATAGTAGATACCGGGGGTCTTCACGTCAGAAAAGTCAAACTTCACGTAGTTGTATTTATAGTATGTTCCCCAGGAGTCAATCTTTCCCTCATAGGCTTTCGACACGGTGCCATCCTCTCCCACACGCATCAGGGCAGCGGTGGCTTTCGGCGTATCCTGCTTGTCCAGCTCAATGACGCTCACCTTCGGTTGCTCTGGAATGTAGCCCACTTGGCTAAAGCCTATATTGGGTTTCCTTAACCATCCCTCAATGGCATGGGGCTCCACTGTCCATGTCACCACTTTCCCGGTCTTGCCGGCGGGCAAAAGACTGCGAAGCACAAACCATCCGTTCTGCGCCAGCATACGGCCATCGTAAAGTTTCAGTTCAGCATCATCGCAACGCACGCTTATCAAATGCTCGGGATCATCCATTGCCATCGTGATGCTATGACCCGTCTCCAGTGGCAGTGGGTCTACATAGCGATCCGTCCCTCTGTCGTCATAGGTCTTGAAGCCCTTGAACTGCTTGGGCTTCTCGCTATTGGGACGGGTAACGGTCTGGCTGCTGGCATATCGGGGGAAACGATTCAACCTGCCATCCATCATAAACGTCTTCAGCCAATATTTAGAGGGCAGGAACTCCAAGTTAAAGCCTGCGTGTCCCACCAATTTCTCTGGCACAGGCTTGTCCAGCCACACGGCTATCTCCACGGCCTTTCCCTTGGCGGTAACCACCAATCTGCTATCGAAGTCATAGTCTTCATAGCGCAGCCCCACCTCTATACTTCCTTGGTCTCGGTTTACCTTGCGGTAAGTCATCTTGGGTACCAAGTCCCATTGCTCTGGCGTATTGTTCAACCTCACGGCTCCACCTTGGACGTTTCTCACGCCATGCTGGATAATCTCAATGCCAGAATTCTTCTCGTCGTTGAATCCGCCATTGAAACTGTTGCTGAATACCAGGACGTTCACTCCTTGTCTCTCAAAATAGTCGCTGTCATTGAGTCGCAAGTCCTGCGCCTGAGAGAAAGACGCGGCCATGACGGCCAATGACAACAAGATGCTTCGGTTGCTTTTCATGTCAACAAATTAATATCAGGTACAATAATAACAGTTAGGATTTTCCTATTTGAGCCTTTCCGCCACCAAAAAGTTTAATACTGAAAGCGATATTTTGGTAACATTAACAATTCAATGCCCGAAAAGACACATTTATTATAATATACGCAGATTCAGCGCAAATGCCCGCTCCCCTCACCCCTCGGCTCACAAAAAGGGAAGCCATGTAAAAAGGATTAAACAAGATATGCACATGGTTTTAACCCAGATGAAACGCAGGCGTAACATCCTAGCCGTAATTTCGCGACGTGAAGGATAGACAAAACAGATTTCACCTAAATAACAAAAAAGCTATGAGAAAAAAGGTAATCGTACTTTTGATGCTTATCGGACTGGGCTTCGGCGCGAATGTCAACGCGGCCGAAAAGACCAACGAGACGGAGAACGCCACGTGGAATTTCGTCAGCGTGTCAATAAAGCCCTCTGCCGAGGAACTGGCGGCTGCCGACCCGAACGCAGACTTTGGCAAGGAGGCGGCCTGCCTGTATGAGAAATTGCAAAAGCTCTGCGTGAAGCGCGTGCCCGTGGTGCCTGGTGATCCCACCACACGCACCGTATTCTCCAAAGGCGACATCTTCAACGCAGTCCGCCGCATAGGCAAGGGCCTGGAAGATGACGTGAAAGACAAGAACATCAGCAATGAGGAGGCATCCAAGAAGATGACCCGCGTGCTCAACATCGCGCTTGCAGCCTACTATTCCGATGACAGCAAGTCGTTTGAGAAAGCGCTGCGAACGAGCAAGAAAGACCACAACAAGTTGCTCGCGGTGTTCGACAAGGTATCACTGGAGACTTATTGAAAAACATGGAGGCGGTGAAGAAACAAACCTACAAGACAACCAAGGCTTGAACTTCCACCGCCATTTTTATGGATAACGACAAAGGCCAATGCCACCCATTGGCCGCAAGGACACAAGACACATCTGTCAAAACTTCAATAACATCTTTATGAAAAAATTCTTTACTTTCGCCAGTTTACTGTGCGTAAGCATGACCGTGTGCGCCCAGTCTGTCAAGATCAGCGGAGTAGTCTCTGACGACATGGGACCAGCCGCTGGCGCTACCGTCATGGTGAAAGGTTCCCAGACGGGAACTGTCACCGACATGGACGGACGCTACACCATCAAGGCCGAGAAAGGCGACATCCTCGTGTTCTCCTACGTAGGGACAAAGCCCCAGGAGAGGAAAGTTGACGGCAACGTCATTGACGTGTCGCTGTCCTCAGACGTGAAGAACATCAACGAACTGGTGGTAACGGCCATCGGCATCAAGCAAGAGAAGAAGAAACTGGGTTACACCACGCAGCAAGTAGGCGGCGAGGAGATAGCCGCCGCCGGCAACCTGAATCCTGGAGCAGCCTTGCAAGGCGAAGTGGCAGGCCTCACGGTGTCGATACCTTCAGGCATGTTCCAGTCGCCCTCGTTCTCCCTGCGCGGAAAGACCCCGCTGATCGTGCTCGACGGCGTACCTATAGAGTCTGACTTGTTTGACCTCTCCAGCGAGAACATCGCCAGCGTAAACGTGCTGAAAGGAACGGCTGCCTCCGCCCTCTATGGCGCACGCGGCCGCAACGGAGCAATCATGATTACCACGAAGCAAGCCCAGAAAGAGGGCATAGAGATAAACTTCTCTACCAAGAACATGATCCAGGCTGGTTACACGGCCTTCCCCGAGACCCAGCATGAGTATGGTAGCGGCTCGAAAGGCAAATACGCCTTCTGGGACGGCGAAGGCGGAGGCATCTCAGATGACGATATGCAATGGGGACCGAAGTTGGACGTGGGCAACATGGCTCCGCAATGGAACAGCCCCATACGTGACAAGGTGACCGGAGAGACCATCCCCTGGTGGGGAAGCGTGAAAGGCACAAAGTATGACGACCAAGGGCGTTACGAGCGAGTGCCCATGCCGCTCGTCTCGCATGACAACATCGGCGACTTCCTGGAGACGGGCTTCATCACCAACAACACCCTCTCACTGTCCTATATGGGAAAGAAGGCCCGCGTCTACGTGTTGGGGCAATACGCCTACCAAAAGGGACAGGCACCCACCACATCGTTGCAGAATGGCGGACTCAACATGAACGCCTCATTCAACATCTCTGACAAGTTGACGCTCGATGCCCTGATGAACTACAACATGGTGTACTCGCCCAACTATCCCGACTATGGCTACCACCCCTCCAACTACATCTATAATATAGTGGAATGGATGGGCGATGACATCGACGGCAAGGAACTGGAGAAACATCTCTGGGTGCCGGGCATGGAGGGATATCGCCAAGCCAGCTACAACTACGCATGGTATAACAACCCCTACTTCGCCATCAAGGAGAGCAAGCGCATACAACGCCGCAACGTATTCACCGGCCAATTGCGCCTCAACTACCAGATATTGCCGGAGCTCAGCGCCATGGGTCGCGTCTCCATGCGATCCAACCGCAACCTGACGGAAAACAAGATACCGAAGTCTTACATGAACTACAGCGACTCCAGGGAGGGAGGCTACCGCGTATGGAACGAGAGCCAGGACAACGTAGACGCGGACATCCTGCTCACCTACACGAAAAGCTTCATGAGCGATATCAATCTCACGGTGAATGCGGGTTCGTCTGTATTCTATCGTCGCTACCGCAACGACTATGCCTCCACCGACGGACTGAACACCCCGGGCATCTATTCACTCAACAACTCCACGGGCAACATCATCACCTTCGACGCGGACAATCCTCTCTGGGGCACACGCAGTGAAAAGGAGATAAGGAGTGTCTATGGTTCCGTGAACATAGACTTGTCCAAGTACGCCTACCTGTCGGCCACGGCACGCAACGACTGGTCGTCCACCATCGCCACAGGCAACAACTCTTACTTCTACCCCTCTGTGGCCATCAGTTCAGTGATTTCCGACTACGTCAAGATGCCTAAGTTCATAGACTACCTGAAGGTAATGGCTTCGTGGGCCACCGTGTCCAGCGACCTGGAACCCTACCAGATACAGCAAGTCTACACGAAGGAGAGCAACTGGGGCAACACCCCGACGATAAGCTATCCATCGGCCTTGGTAAACTACAACATCAAGCCTCAGAAAACCACTTCCTGGGAGGTAGGCCTTTCCACCTCGTTCCTGGGCAGGGTGAGCTTGGATTTCAGCTACTATCGCAACATAGACACCAATCAAATCCTGGACATGCTCATTTCGCAGGCCTCTGGATTTGACAGCCGCAAAATCAACGGCAATACTTACACCACCAACGGCATAGAGCTGATGGCCAGCGTGAAAGCCATAGACCTGAAGGATTTCAAGTGGAATTTCGACCTCAACGTGAGCCATAGCGTGCGCACCCTCAGCGAGATTTATGGCGGCGAGGAGTATTTCGGAAACCTGAAGAAGGGAGACCGAGCCGACGCTTACTACGCCACGGTGTGGCAGCGAGACGACCAAGGCCGCGTGATAGTGGATGCCACCGGCCAGCCTCTGGAAGATCCTTACGCCCGCAACGTGGGACACTATGAGCCCAACGTGCGCCTCGGCATGCAGAACAAGTTCAAGTACAAGGACTTCACGCTCACCGTCAATCTCAATGCCGCTATCGGCGGTCTCATCTACTCGCAATTGAGTCCGAAACTCTGGTGGGGCGGCAAGCATCCCAATTCCACCATGTATCGCGACCAAGAGTACGCCAATCTCGACGCGGAAGGCAATCCTACGCCCGTGTACATACCAAACGCCGTGACCGTGGTCAGCGGAGAAGTGACTTACGACGTACATGGAAACGTAGTGTCAGACACCCGCGTGTTCAAGAAATTCGACAAGGCCGTGGACTGGCAGTCTTGGTGCCAGAACTACCCCTACCGCGCCACGGTGACGGATGACATGGACAAGTTCTTCGCCAATACTTTCAGCCGTACCTACCTGAAGATAGGACAGATAGCCCTCACCTATGACTTCAAGAAACTGCTGCCCCAGAAGTCCATGGTCAAGGGATTGACAGCCACCTTGTTCTGCAACAATGTTGCCCTATGGTCAAAAGCACCCTGGATAGACCCGGACATCAGTGGAGACACCTCTGACAACGATGGCTCCAACGACCCGACAGGACGCTACGTGGGACTGGGCATAAACATGACATTCTAAACAACTAACGCAAACTGACAAAATAATGAAAACAAAAATATTGTTATCGATATTCGTCGCCACGGCAGGGCTGTGCTCATGCGAAAGCTTCAGCGACATGAATACCAATCCCAATATGCCCTCCGAGGTACCGGCAGACCTGCTGCTCCCCAAGGTGTGCCAAGATGCCTTTACCCGCGGCACCGACGGTATGTATGCGGACAAGATGGTGATACAGACAGACGGGCATAACTCCGACCAGTTCTTTGAATGGAACCGCGGCAGTTTCGACACCTACAACAACGAGTTGCTGCAAGTGGAGAAGATGCGCGAGGAAGCCGAGCGCACAGGCGAGGAGGTTTACTTGCCTCTCTACAAGTTCTTCCGGGCTTACCACTTCTATAATCTTACGCTTCGCTTTGGCGACATTCCCTATTCCGACGCGATGAAGGGACAGACCGAGGCCAACTACACGCCGAAGTACGATACGCAGGAGGAGGTGTTCGCCGGCATACTGCAAGATCTTACCGACGCTGACGCGGAGTTGGCTTCGTCGCCAGCCGAAGACGTGATAGAGGGCGACATCATCTATAGCGGTGACAAGTTGGCATGGCGCAAGCTCATCAACTCTTTCCATCTCAAGGTGCTTATGACCCTCTCCCACAAGACCACGGTGGGCGGTCATGACATCAAGAGCGAGTTCGCCACCGTTTCCAGTCTGCCCCTGATGGAGAGCAATGCCGACAATGGCCAACTCTCCTACCTGGACCAGGAGGGCAACCGCTATCCGCAGTTCAACGCCCAGTGGTCGGGTTACTATATGGACAAAACCTACATAGATCGCATGGCGGAGCGCCAAGACCCGCGCCTCTTCCTCTTCTGCTTGCCCACCAACGTGGCCGCCAACGCTGGCAAACCCGTGGACGACTTCACCGCCTATGCGGGTGGAGACCCCATCGTGCCCTATGGCGACAATATTAACTTGGTAAAAAATGGCATGATCTCGCAAATCAACTCTCGCTTCCGCACGGATCCCATAGGGGAACCCACCATGCTCATGGGCTACGCTGAGTTGCAGCAAGTATTGGCCGAGGCCGCAGTACGGGGCTGGATAGCGGGAGATGCGAAGCAATATTACGAGAATGGCGTAAAGGCTTCTTTCCAGTTCTATGAGGACTATGCAACGGATTATTCACAATATGTAACCCCCGAGGCCGCCGAGAAATACCTGACTAACAACTTGGTGCGTTTCGACGATAACCTCACGAGCGAGCAGAAGATAGAGCGCATCATCTTCCAAAAGTATTGCGTCAGCTTCTACCAAGGCGGTTGGGATCCCTACTTCGAGAACTTGCGCACGGGTTATCCTGGCTTCGCCCACCTGGAGGAGAACCCCATTCCTTATCGCTGGATGTATCCCGACTCCGAGTATCGCTACAACACGGAGAACGTGGAGGAGGCCATCACCCGCCAGTTTGGGGCTAACAACGACCGCACCACGGCCATGCCCTGGTGGCTGAAAGACTAATCGCAAGCTTTTTTCGCATACAACCAAGACCAGACGGAAAGCGCAAGCCTTCCGTCCGGTCTTTCAATTAAGCCAATAACCTACAAAACAGACCAATGAGAACTACGACAAGAATCATCCTTTCCGCCGTGCTCTGCGTGGCGGGATTGCTCGGCGCAAACGCGCAGAGCGTGAGCTTCAACAAAGGCGGCAAGCTGAAAATAGTGCAGTTTACCGATATCCACTGGGTGGCTGGCAAGCCGGAGACCGCGGATGCCGCCGCCAACATGAACCGTGTGCTGGACGAGGAAAAGCCCGACATCGTCATCTACACGGGCGACATCACCACGGGGAAACCTGCCACTGAGGGATTGGACAAAGCACTTGAACCCGTGATAAGGCGAGGGATACCCTATGCCGTCACTTTCGGCAACCACGATGATGAGCAAGACTTGACCCGCCCGCAGCTCTATGAATACATCAAGAGCAAAGAGGGATGCCTCAACGCCAAGACTGAAGGGAGAGATTTCGTCATTACCATCACTGCCCAGGACGGCAAGCAGGCGAAAGCCGCACTCTACGTCATGGACAGCAACGCCTATTCCACCATTGAGGGACTGAAAGGCTATGGATGGTTTCTCCCCGAGCAAATAGCCTGGTACACGCAGACCAGCCACGAGTTGACAGCCTCCAACAGCGGGAAGCCTCTGCCGGCGTTGGCTTTCTTCCATATTCCCCTGCCTGAATACAACGAAGCATCCACCGCGGCAGACAATCCCCTCATAGGACAACGAGGCGAACAAGCATGCTCTCCAGGCATCAACACGGGCATGTTGGCCACCATGCTGGAGGCCGGAGACGTGATGGGCACGTTCGTTGGACATGACCACGTGAACAACTACGTCACTCCCTGGCATGGCATCCTGCTAGGTTATGGACAGTTCACGGGTGGCAAGACCACTTACACAGACGGGAAAAGAGGCGCACGCGTGATAGAGTTGACCGAAGGAAAGCGCGGCTTCAAGACGTGGATACGCATGAGCGATGGCACGACATGCAACACCGTGACTTATCCAGAGGACTTCATGAAGAAATAACGACCTGTTTCCAAGGACAAGATAAACCATTAAATACATATTATATTATATGAGAAAACTCATTTTCTCCCTGCTGGCCATCTTTTTGGCTGGCGTCATGCCCAGCTGGGCACAAAACCGCATAGTGGTCATCATGGTGGATGGTTTCCGTTGGCAAGAGCTTTACCATGGAGCGGATTCCACTTTGATAAACAATCCCGAGTTCGGCAACGTAGAGATGATGAAGGCCAAGTTCTGGCGCGCTTCAGCCGATGAAAGAAGAGAGGCCTTGATGCCTTTCACCTGGAGTCACATCTTGAACAACGGAGTGATGATAGGCAATCGTGACAAAGGCTGCGCCATGAGCGTGACCAACCACATGTGGTTCTCCTATCCGGGCTACAACGAGACACTATGCGGATATGCCGATGACGTGAACATCACGTCGAACGACGCGGTGGACAACCCCAACAAGACAGTTTTCGAGATAGCCAACAACACTCGCCAATATAAAGGGAAGGTGCTCGTATTCGGCAGTTGGGGTCGCTTCATACAGATATTCAACGAGAAGCGCAGCGGACTGGAGGTGAACGCCAACTACCGTCACTCCTTGGCCAAGGAACCCACGGAGCGCGAGCTGTACGTGAACAAGCTGCAAGACTACACGCCTCGCTACTGGGAGGAGGAGCGTTTCGACGTATTCACCCACGAGTTTGCCTTGGAAGCCATGAAGACCCGCCACCCGGAACTGATGTTCGTGGGCTATGGAGACACTGACGAATGGGCGCATGCCGGCAACTATCGCCTCTACCTGGAGGCCGCCAACGACGTGGACAGCTTCATCCGTGAGCTTTGGGAGCAGGCACAGTCAGATCCATTCTACAAAGACAAGACCACCTTCATCATCACTTGCGACCACGGGCGCGGCAGCACCACGGCCACCGACTGGCGCGACCACTATTACAAGGTGCCCAACTCCAACCAGACTTGGTTGATGGCCTTTGGCAAAGGCATCCCTGCCAAGGGCGAGCTCACCGCAGGGGAATACCACAACAACCAAGTGGCCGCCACTATAGCCGCACTACTCGGCATCGACTTCACGCCAAGCCATGAAGGAGCGGGCAAGAAGATAGAGTTTTGACGAGGCGCGCGCTTTCGCCGTCAAGAGAGAAAAAGCCGCATGCAAGCCCATGGAAGCCAGCTCAACATAAGCGCTTCACATGGATTGCATGCGGCATTCATTTATCACTGTGGACGACAAGCGAAAGAGTCGCCACGTGAATCGTCCAGAAAGTGGACTTACCACTTCACAGGTTCTTCCAGTATATTGCCATCAGTGGCATCCTCTTGGGTAAAGGTTCCTCCACGATATTGCACGCACAGCATCACCAAAGGTTCCGCGCCGTTGTTCCTGACAGAACGCTTGCCCTTCGGAGAGACTCTCACCACACTACCCTCTGAGACTGGAAACACCTGGCCGTCTACCTGGAACTCTCCATGTCCACGGAGGAAAAAGTAAAGTTCCTCATGCACGTTGTGTGTATGCAGGAAACCAGTCCCCGTTCCAGGCTGAAATACCTGGAAGGAGAACTCCCCGCCCGTGGCTCCCACGGCAGCTCCACCAAAGACCTTTCCAGGTATTTTCACCTGTGGGCCCAACTCCAGCACATAGTCACCCAGTTCACTCAGTTTGCCTACATTGATGGCGGAAAAGTTTGCCGCCTCGGCCGTTTTCTCAATTTGTCTTGCCATTTCTTTTTGTTTTACTGTATTATACGTATTTTTGGCGATATGCCATAAACCTTCTATCTTCCCGGAAGATGCCGTTCTTCATTCCGACACCGCGAAGATAAAAAGAAATCAGCTAATACACAAGAGGTTACGAGCAAGTCACCAGGTTACCCAAAGGTTACCATTGCTGATAAACAATTACTTGGCATGGCAAAAAAAAGAAAAAATTGAGATGGGGAGAAAGGTACGTGAATCCATCTCCCCCTCGCCATTCATCAAGGCTGGCTCTCGCCCTCGATATAGTTTTCCATGTAGATTTGCTCCCCATCGAACACGGCATAGGTGAACTGCCATATCCAATCGCCTAAAATCATGAGACGAGTCTTGCGGTTGAGCATCAAGTCCAGCTCTATATGGCGATGGCCATATATAAAGTAATCTATATCTTGGTGGGCTTTCAGATACTCTTTGGTATATCTCACCAAATACTCCTTATCCTCTCCCATGTAGGGAGGTTCCTTGCCATCGATTCTTTTCAACCGGCTGTGCTTGGCCCAATTAAGACCTAAGGCCATGCCCCAACGAGGATGCATGGCGTTGAGCAAACGCTGGCAAATGCGATTGTGGAACATCTTGCGCAACAACTTGAATTTATTGTCAGGATCTCCAAGCCCGTCGCCATGGGCCAAATAGAATACCTTATCACAAATTTCCGTGGTGATAGGCTTGCGGTGAACAATGAGTCCGCACTCCTCCTCCAGATAGCCGTAAGTCCAGATATCGTGGTTTCCCGTGAAGAAGTGCACTTCCACGCCCATGTCAGTCAACTCACTCAACTTACCCAAAAAACGGGTGTAGCCCTTGGGCACCACATATCGGTACTCGTTCCAGAAGTCGAACATGTCTCCCAGCAGGTAAATGGCCTGTGCCTTATGCTTCACGCTGTCAAGGAAACGCACTAACCTGCGCTCTTGCGTGCGGCGGTGGTCAATGGCCAAAGAGCCCAAATGGGCATCGGAGAGGAAATAAACGTATTTCATGGCTTGTGGTTATATCATTCAAAACCCAATTCCACCCTGGCTTCCTCGCTCATCATGCTTTGATCCCAAGCAGGCTCGAACACCAGGTTGATATTGGCGGCGTTGATGCCTTGCAGGCTTTCCACCTTGGTGCGCACGTCTTCCAGTATGAAGTCGGCGGCTGGGCAAGAGGGAGCGGTAAAGGTCATGTCTATATCCACGGTGTTGTCCTCCTTCACGTCTATCTTGTAAATCATGCCCAAGTCCCATATATTGACGGGAATCTCTGGATCATAAACCGTCTTGAGCACATCCACGATGCGCCCCTCTATCTTCAATTTCTCTTCGGGTGTCATGCTTCTTGTCGTTGTTTCTATACGCGAATATACGACAAAAAAGCGAAACGGCACGCATTTCCCATCAAAAAGGAGGAAAAACACGCATATTCGCGGCTGGCCTCACTGGGCTTTCCTCAGTGCCTGCTCCCTGTAAGCCTTGGGAGACATACCGAAATGCTTCTTCACGTATTTGCCGAAAAACGAGAGATTAGAGAACCCCAGCTCACAGGCTATCTCCTTAATGCTTTTTCGCGTATGGTTCATCAAGTAGGCGATGTCCCTCAACACGTACTGGGCAATGATATCGCCCGCCTTTTGCCCGCCCACCTGCTTGCAAACCATGGAGAAATATTTTGGTGTGACATGCAGCCTGTAGGCATAGTAGGCCACGGAACGCGGCCTGGGATAGACAGATTCTATCAAGTCCAGGAAACGCTTGAAAAGCACTTCCCGCGAGGTAAACGGCCTAGGACTATGCTCCATCACCCGTCCCAAGACATTCCGCATGTCGTAAATCAAAGCCAGCACTATAGTGTCTATCACTTTCTTTTCCCTGGCTGAAGAGTACTGCGCCTTGGAACAAAGCAAATCATAATACTGACACAACACCTTGGCCTCTCCCGGCTGGAGATGGCACACAGGATTGTTCTCGAGAAGAAACTTCATGTCCCAGAAGTTTTCTGCAAGCGGAAGTATCCGCTGGATATAGGAAGAAGAGACGCAAAGGCAATGTCCCTGGAAGTCTCCGCTTTTCGGGCCACTACCAATGACACTATGGGGCGGACAAATGAGCAAGTCATTCCTTTTCGCCTCATATCGCTCGCCATTGAACAGCAAAGTTGCCCGCCCCTCTGTGACAAGCGCAATGGTGAACACCTCCAACTGGACGGTGTAGTCAGAAATCCGACTGCCGTCTATGTTGTCGAAGAAAGCCAATTCCCCATCATTGTATATCACGTTGTTCAGGTAGGCCAAGCTGGCCAAGTTCGCTTTTTCCATCTTCTGAATACCTTGTCGCATTACTTATTCGTCTGCAAAGTAACAGAAAAATCCCGTCATTCCATTATTCCAAAAGTATCACATACTATTCCATAAGCGATATTTTACGGAGCAGAGTCTACAGCCTTCCTCCGCAATACTCCATCTCCTCCAATGACGGCCAGCCCGCATCTCTTATTTCCCTCAGAAAGAGGCGGGCACACATCTCCGCGTCATCCCCAGCACGGTGGTGCTGTCCATAGGGTATCTCGAAATGGTGACAAAGGTAATCAAGGCTATTGCAGCCAAAGTCATAAATCCTGCGGGCGGCACGCAGGGAGCAGTAATAGGTGACGTCTGGCTTTTCCAGGCCATACAATTCCAGCGAGTGACGGATGCAACTCATGTCGAAAGCGGCATTGTGCGCCACGAGCACGGGACACTGCTTGACATACTCCATGATCTCATTCCACACTTCCGGGAAACCAGGAGAGTTTTCCGTGTCACTTGGATGGATGCCATGGATTTGCGTATTCCAATAATAATACATATTGCCTTGAGGGCGAACGAGCCAAGAGCGCGTCTCCACCACCTTACCATCACGCACCACGCAGATGCCTGCCTCGCAGACGGAAGCCCTTCTTCCCGTAGCCGTCTCAAAATCTATCGCGATGAAATTCAATCCTTGCATGGTTTCTCCTCCTCATTCCAAGTATAATTGTTCAACATATTTTGGGCAAAGTTACGCATCTCGTTGCGCACCGATTCAGGCTCCAACACTTCCACCTGTTCACCCATCGCCAACACGCATTGGTAAAAATCCAAAGTGGGTTTCAACTGATACTCGAAAAGCGTAGACTCATCATCGCTCTCTATCTCATATTGCGACTCGTGCAGGGGCAACGTACGCAGATAGTCAGCGAAACCGCCATAGGCCAACAGCACAATGCGCTGAAGAGGCTCGTTGGAAGTGATAACTCCGCAACAGCCCTCAAAATAGCGGTTTACGTCAAAGTCCTTGTTCATGTGGAAAGTCTTGCCCGTCTCTTGGATATCCTGTATCCGATCAAGCGCATACGTATAATATACGTCACTGGGCTTGATGCCCTTCTCCTTGTTACGCTCTGAATAATAAGGACTGCGAGCCAACACGTACCACCTGCGCTTCACCACTTTCAGGCAATAAGGCTCTATCTCGAACGTGCTTGGCTCCGGCTTCCCGAAGCCTTGATGCGTAATGCGCAACACTTGATCATACCTCATGGCCTCGGCTATGCGGGTAAGCCAGGTCTGCCCAGAAGGGATGTCCTCAAAGATGATGCGCTCCTCCAGCCGACAATCTACTTGTATTTGGTTCAGCGTGGCATAAGAGCTGACCAGCCAACCCCGCAAGTTGTTTCCCCGCAATCGTTCTGGCTCGTCAATGTAGTAGCGGTAATCATTTTTGCGGTCACACTCGATGTACACGTCAAAAATATCCTTGATCGCATTGCGGTGATTGTGGAAAGTGCGTAGGGGCATTTCCTCCCCGTAACCCAGTCCGCTTTCTTTCCACAGTTCACTGATTTCCTGGAATGTCAGGCTCTTATACCTGAGAAGGATGTCTATCAACCAGACGTACCGTCCAAAAATATTTGCTGCCATATATAATATGTAATTATCTCAATCATGCGCAATGGCTCTGGCTTTCCATCGTCCTATTGCCACTTGCCTAAACGCGAAGTTACGCGTTAGGTTGTGAAAAATCAAGGCAGAGGTGAATAAATTTTTCACATCTGCCTTGATTTCAGCCTAAATCAGTCCAGGATTCTACCTATGTCTGTATAAGACATGTAGCTGCCTTACAACACAACCTTGACAGCCAGGCTTCCAGCCTTGACGATATAAATGCCATGCCGAGGCAAGGACATCTTCATGCGCCCGCCATTGGCGTTGACACTCTTCACCAACTGCCCCGCCATGTTATAGACGCTGATGTTGCCCTCTGCGTTCTCCACCACGATAGTGCCGTCCTCCACGCTGATGTCTTTTCCGTCAGCGGTCTCCACGTTGCCAATACCTGTAGACTCCTTCTCTTCCATGTTCAAGAAGCTCTTCCAAACACCATCCTCTTGGTAAGCGGCGAGCGAGCCTGCTGGTATTGTGAGCTTCACGTTCTTGTATTGCTCTTCCATGAAAGCGTGACTTGTTGGCGGGGTCATGGACAATAGGCGGATGGTTTTCAGGCCATCGCTCTTTGCCCAATCTATGGACGCAACGTCTTCCACTAAACTCCCCACCGTCACGTTTACGAGCGTAGTCACTTGACCGAAAGGAGACGTGCCATAAATCAAGTTCCTCCCAAGGTATAATCCTTCAATAGGACAAACGGCGAAAGCGCCCTGGCCTCCAGCCGCATGATATCCCACGTTCAAGGCTTGATTGGGGTCAGTAGCTTTTTAGTGGGGAATGATCAGTTCTTGCCTCGCGGTGTCCGGGGATACGCGGAGGTGTTGTGGGCGACGCGCATGGGAAAGGGGAGGAATGAGTGAATAAATCTTGACAAAGCCAGGATGGGGCTGGAGGCAGCTTGGGAGCGAGGGAAAACGAAACTAGTTGCGTGGCCCCACGAAACTAGTTGCGATGGCCGATGAAACAAGTTTCGTGACCCTTCGCAACTAGTTTCGTTTCCCGCCGCCTGTACATGGGCTGCCTGGAGCTTTCGTTCCCGCAAGAACGTGGAAGTAGGATTTCTTGACATTCTCCCGCGCGTCCCATGCCTGGGAATGACCCGTGCGTCACTTGTCGCCACCTTGGCGATCTCCTGTTACCCCATGATATTTCCACTGGGTCCATGCTTGGACTGAAGGCGATAAACACGAATTGTGCCTGTCCGTGATTTCCATACACCTGGCGAAACAAAAAGAAAAGATTAGTCGAAAAGTGGGATGAGAGGGCTATAGCAGCCCTTCCTCCATGTAGGAATAATAGCCGCTCTCGGCTACGACCACGTGGTCAAGGAAGTAAAGGCGCATGAGATCACAGGCTTTCTTCACGCGCTGGGTCAGTTGGTTGTCCGCCCCACTGGGGTGCGGGTTGTCACTGGGATGGTTGTGACAGAGAGCCACCACGGTGGCATTGCACAGCAAGGCCTCCTTGATGATGACGCGCACGTCTACGGAAGTCTCCGTAATGCCGCCATGGGAGATGCGTTTGCGCTTGATTACCTTGTAAGACTGGTTCATCAAGACTATCCAGGCCTCCTCCACGCTGAGGTCTTGCATCTTGGGCAGCATGTATCGGTAAATGTCTTGGGCGGAAGTGAGAGCCACGCGCTCCGCGGGCCTTTGCGCCGCACGCCGCTTTCCCAACTCGCAAGCGGCCAGGATTGTGACGGCCTTGGCCAGTCCTATGCCCGAATAGTCCATGAGTTCCTCTATGGTGAGTTTGCCCAGGGTATTGAGATTGTTGTCGCAGTCGCTCATCACCCGCTTCATCAGCTCCACGGCGCTCTCCTTGGCACTACCGGAACCGATGAGGATGGCCAACAGCTCCGCGTCGGAGAGAGCCTCGGCCCCCAGCCGTTCCAGCTTCTCCCGCGGCCTGTCGTCCAGTGCCCATTGGGGAATGGGAAGTTTCTCGCTCATCACGGCTTACTGGTAGAAGTTTTTCTCGTAGGCGCTGAACTCGGCCTTTCCCCTGACGCAACGCCTCCACCAGGCTTGCAGGAAACCGCAGCCATAGCCCGTGAGCTGGATAAAGGCGGCGGCGATGGAAAGGAGGCCTATCTTGGGGCTTTTCTCCTTAGCGGAAGCGTCGAGAAAAACTATCAGGGCGTAAAACAAGAGTGGCAACAAGGGCCACGGAGCGCATAAGACAAGAGCCAACAGCAACAGCGCGGCAACGCCCACGGTGAAGACCATGGGCAGCAAATGCACCAGCTTGAGGCTGTCGGGATACTTCTTGTAAAGATTGATACGGGCGATGCCGCTATTGAAGACTTGCCGCCAAAACTTGCGGAAGTCCGTGCGACGCTTGTGCCATACCCATGCCCCGGGGAAGAGACGGCAATGGCATCCCGCCTGGAAGATACGGATAGAGAAGTCGATATCCTCCCCGAAGCGCATACGGGAGAAGCCGCCCAGGCGCAAGTATACGTCACGGCGGATGCCCATATTGAAGGAACGGGGATAAAACTTGTCCAGCTTCTTCTTGCCACCGCGTATGCCGCCCGTGGTGAAGAAGGAGGTCATGGAGTAAGAGATGGCTTTTTGGATATCGGTAAACGAGGGATGGGAACAATCAGGCCCGCCAAAGGCGTCGGCGGGCTGTCGTTCCAAATCCTCACTGATAGCCTTCAGGTATCCAGGGGGCACCACCACGTCGCTGTCCAATATCAGGAGATATTCCCCCTTGGCTCTCTCCGCTCCGTAGTTGCGGCTCTGCCCTGGCCCCGAGTTAGGCTTTTCATAATAGCGCAGTTCCATCTGTCCGGCATAACGCTGGCAGACATCCCCGCAGGGAACCTGGCTGCCGTCCTCCACGACGATGACCTCGAAGTCCTTCTCCTCTTGGTGGAGAAGGCTCGCCAAAAGCTCGTCTACCTCGTCGGGGCGGTTGTATACCGGAACGATGATAGAATATTTCATCCCGTGGGATTACTCAGTTACACGACCCAGATAGCTGCCGTCGCGGGTGTCTACCTGAATGGTCTCGCCCTCGTTGACGAAAAGGGGCACGCGCACGGTGGCTCCGCTCTCCAGGGTGGCGGGCTTGGTGGCGTTGGTAGCGGTATTTCCCTTCACGCCAGGTTCGCTGTGGGTAATCTTCAAGGTGGTCTTCACGGGCATCTCGGCCAACAGGATGGTGCCATCGGAAGTATCGGTCACCACTTCCACCACGTCGCCTTCCTTCATGTATTCAACGCCCGTGATGAGATGCTTGGCGATAGGTATCTGCTCAAAGGTCTCCTGGTTCATGAAGATGTAACCCGTGGGATCCTCATAGAGATATTGATAAGGGCGACGCTCCACGCGAACGTCCTCCAGCTTGAAGCCAATCTGGAAGGTGCGCTCCAGTACACGGCCGTCGGCTACGTTCTTCAACTTGGTGATCATGACAGTGTTGCCTTTGCCTGGCTTCCTGTGCTGGAAGTCGATACAAGTCCAAATCTTGCCATCCATGCGGATGCAAGTGCCGATTTTGATTTCTTGTGAGTTGATCATAATTGTTATCTATGCTATAGTTTATATGTAATAGACGCTTGCCAAAAAGCCTTGAAAGCGGGTGCAAATTTACCGCAAATTCTCCAAAACACAAAGCAAAAGCCACAAAAACGTAAATATTTCAGCTAAATTTACGGGTTTTCTTTGTTGTTTCGAAAAATATGCGTAATTTTGCAGCCCAAATGGAACCGCCGAGAGGCTTCCATGAAGACAGCCATTAATAATTAAACGATACATATAATAAAATGAAAAGAACATTTCAGCCCCACAATCGCCGTCGGGTCAACAAGCATGGTTTCCGCGAGCGTATGTCGACCAAGAACGGTCGCCGAGTATTGGCTTCTCGCCGTGCGCATGGCCGCAAGAAGTTAACCGTTTCCGACGAGCATCACGGAAAATAATCCGACGCGAAAAGGCCTTCAGGCCACAAGTCATAGGGCAGCAGAGAAGAATCTTTGCTGCTTTTTGTTTGTTTTTCACTCTTTTCTTTCCAGTGTCAAGCGAAATGATTACCTTTGCGAAATAATATGAGCAAATGACACCATCTGAGTTTTTCAACAAGTTCAAGAGTTGGTTCCTCTGGGGAAACCTGTTGGCGATGGCGCTGGTGATAGTGCTGTTGAGCGTGGGCGTAAAGTTCGGACTGGATCTCTACACGCATCACGGAGAGGAAGTGATAGTGCCTAACGTGCTGCGAAAGTCTTCCACAGACGCCCAGCGACTGCTCACCCAAGCAGGCCTCAACGTGATGGTAGTAGACACGGCTTATGCCAAGAACATGCCTGAGGACTGCGTATTGCAGCAAGTGCCTGACGGGGGAGCGAAGGTGAAATCTGGCCGCACCATCTATCTGACGGTAAATTCTTCCCGCACGCCTACCCGCACCATCCCTGACATTATAGACAACAGCTCTTTGCGCGAGGCTATGGCCAGGCTGACAGCTATGGGATTCAAGGTGGGCAACCCCGTATTCGTGACTGGAGAAGCCGACTGGGTGTATGGCATCTTGGTAAACGGACGCCACGTGAACGCTGGAGACAAGGTGCCCGTGGAAGCGACTCTTATCATACAGGTAGGAAATGGGGAAATAGCCACCGAAGACTCCGTGGCCTACGTAGAGCCTGTATACGAGGGGGAGAGCGAGGAGCAGAGTGGCATCATCATGGGAGCTGACGGAGGAGAAGATGACTTCGAGGTGGTGGAAGGCACCCAAGGGGAGGCAACCACGATAGAATAAAAGCCCCTTACACACATTATATATTATGGTATACGATAGCATTGACATAGACGAGGAATTGGAGCAAGACGGGATGGAAAACTTGCCCGCCGAAGGAGATGAGCAGGGGCTCTACGAACACTGGAAAGTGGAAGTGGACCCAGGGCAGGCTTCCGTGCGCATAGACAAGTTCTTGGCCGAGCGCAACCCCCACTCCAGCCGCAATCGCATACAGGCAGCCGCCGAGGCGGGGTATATCCACGTCAACGGGAAGCCCGTGAAAAGCAATTACAAAATAAGACCCAACGATGTCATCACGCTAATGCTGGACAGGCCAAAGCACGACACGAGCATCGTGGCGGAAGATATTCCGCTGGACATCGCCTATGAGGACGACCAACTGATGGTGGTCAATAAGCCCGCGGGAATGGTGGTTCATCCCGGAGCGGGCAATTTCACGGGCACGCTTATCAACGCCGTGGCCTGGCACCTGAAAGATTTAGCCTCCTTTGACCCCAATGACCCCGAGGTGGGACTGGTACACCGCATAGACAAAGACACCAGTGGGTTGTTAGTGGTGGCCAAGACCCCGGAAGCCAAGACCAAATTGGGCAAACAGTTTTTCGAGAAAAACACCCATCGCTGTTATCACGCTTTGGTATGGGGGCACTTCACCGAGGAAGAAGGACGAATAGAAGGCAATATCACCCGGGACCCCAAGGACAGACTGCGCATGACAGTAACTTCTCCCGACAGCGGCATAGGCAAGCCCGCCATCACGCACTACCGAGTGTTGGAACGCTTTGGATACACCACACTGCTGGAATGCGTTTTGGAGACTGGACGAACCCACCAAATAAGAGCCCACATGAAACATATAGGGCATCCCCTATTCGGTGACGAGCGTTATGGAGGCACCGAGATACTGCGTGGCCAGAGAAGCAGCACCTACAAGGCTTTCATACAGAATTGCTTCAAGCTATGTCCCCGTCAAGCCTTGCATGCCAAGACCTTGGGATTTAAGCATCCCGTAACGGGAGAACAAATGGACTTCGACAGTCCACTACCCTCAGACTTCGCCGCTTTGCTAGATAAGTGGCAGGCATATATCAAGGGTACGACACAAGACACTTTCGCTGAATAATACACCTTATTTGAGAGATAATGGAAAACCAAAACAGGACAATAGCCATCGTTTGCGGTGGTGACTCTTCAGAGCATGATGTCTCCTTGCGCTCCGCGCAAGGGCTCTACTCTTTCTTCGATAAGCAAAAGTATAACGTATACGTGGTAGACGTGAAAGGAACGGACTGGCACGTAGACTTGCCCAATGGGGACATAGCCCCCATCGACAAGAACGACTTTTCATTCATGCTAGACGGGAAGCGCGTCTATTTTGACTACGCCTATATCACCATCCATGGTGCCCCTGGGGAAAATGGAGTGATGCAGGGATACTTTGACCTCATCCACCTGCCTTACTCCACCAGCGGGGTATTGGTAGAGGCTTTGACTTTCAACAAGTACGTGCTTAACAATTACCTGCGTTCCTTTGGCGTGAAGGTGGCCGACAGCATCCTTTTACGCCGCGGCGACACTTACGATGAGCAAGAGATAGAACAGCGTATTGGCATGCCTTGCTTCGTGAAGCCCGCCGCCGATGGCAGCAGCTTTGGCGTATCAAAGGTGAAGAACGCCGACCAACTGGCTCCAGCCTTGAGAGTGGCTTTCATGGAGAGTGACGAGGTGATGGTGGAAAGCCTATTGCAAGGCACCGAGATATCCCAAGGCGTCTATAAGGTAAAAGGGAAAAGCGTAGTGCTACCCGCTACCGAGGTTGTAACCAATAATGAGTTCTTTGACTACGACGCCAAATACAACGGACAAGTAAAGGAGATTACACCAGCTCGCCTTAGTCCAGAGACCGCACAGCGAGTGGCCGAGGAGACCAGCAAGATTTACGACTTACTTCACGTGAACGGCATCATCCGAGTGGACTATATCATCTCAAAGGATGCCAATGGCAACGATGTCATCAACATGCTTGAAGTAAACACCACACCAGGCATGACCGCCACCAGTTTTATACCCCAACAAGTGAAAGCCGCGGGACTGGACATGGGCACCGTGCTCGCCGAGATAGTGGAGAACCAGTTCTAGTCCGCACTTTATTATATTATATATAGAAACCCAACCTTAGCACCTTCCACCCATGACTATACCACAAGAGTTTGACGAGATACGCCCTTTTGAGGCGGAAGATTTGCCCGCGGCATTCGAGCGGCTAAGTCAACAAACACAGTTCCAAGCCGTATTGGCTTACATCTATCCCCATGTGCCCTTCCAGGTCTTGACGGAAAAGATGAAAAGCTGCCATTCTGGCCTGGAATTCCAAAAGACTTTCTGCTACGGCTTCATCAATGAGTTGCTGGCAAAGGCCGCCAAGCAATGTGATATGTGTTGCGACGCATTGGACATCAATGGCCGCTACACCTTTATCAGCAACCATCGTGACATCGTGCTCGACTCCGCGCTGCTCTCCAAGTTCCTTTTAGACGCGGGATTCTCAACTACTTGCGAAATAGCCATAGGCGACAATCTCTTGGCCCTGCCTTGGGTAAAAGACTTGGTGAGAGTCAACAAATCGTTTATCGTGGAAAGGGGATTGCCCATGAGGCAGATGCTATCCGCCAGCAAGCGACTTTCCGGATACATGCATTTCGCCATCAACAAAAAGCATGAGAATATCTGGATAGCCCAACGGGAAGGAAGGGCAAAGGACAGCGACGACAGAACACAGGAGGCCGTGCTTAAAATGATGGCCATGAGTGGTGAAGGAAGCGTGGTGGAAAGACTGATGGAACTCCACCTGGCTCCTCTCAGCATCAGCTATGAATATGACCCCTGCGACTACTTGAAAGCAAAAGAGTTCCAACTGAAGAGGGATATTCCTGGATGGAAGAAGTCCGCGGCCGATGACGTGCTGAGCATGAAGACGGGCATCTTAGGATACAAGGGCAATATACATTACCACGTGGCACCCTGCATAGACAACTTCTTGGCCAATATAAATCCCGCTACGCCCAAGACAGACCTGTATATGATTATCGCCAAACATATTGACCAAGAGATACATCGCCACTATCGGCTTTATGCCAATAATTACGTGGCGCTCGACCTCTTGGAAGGCACCGATACCTATGCCTGCCATTATACGCAGGAAGAGAAGGAGGCCTTCGAGAAATACGTTGAAGAGCGCATTGGCATGGTGGACTTGGAGAACAAGGACGAGGCGTTCCTGAGAGAACGCATCCTTACCATGTACGCCAACCCCGCCCGCAACTATCTCTTGGCCACTCATCAAAAGTAGGTCGCCTATATACATATTATATATATAATAAAAAGCGACATGCGACACTCGCCAAAGATACCTTCAGGATACAGAATGCCCGCTGAATGGCATAGGCAAAGCGGCATCCAGCTGGCATGGCCCCAAACAGGCATGGACTGGCAGCCCTATCTGGAAGAGATTAGACAAACTTACCTGGAGCTGATAGAAGCCATCACGCCTCACGAGCCCGTGCTGCTAGGCACGGAAGACATCAAGGCTACCCGCCAATACCTCTCCACCTATTTAAGCGAAGAGACGCTGAGGCAGGTAAGATTGGCAGAGTGTCCACACAATGACACTTGGGCCAGGGACTTTGGCATGATTACCCTGCTCAACGAAGAGGGGCAACCATTATTGTTGGACTTTCGTTTCAACGGATGGGGGGAGAAATTCCACGCTGAACTGGACAACCTCTCCAGCGAGCGTTACTTCGCCCAAGAACTTTTATATGGTCACCGAGTGGATTGTTTGGACTTGATCTTGGAAGGAGGCAGCATAGAAAGCGATGGGCATGGAACCATCTTCACCACGGCGCAATGTTTGTTGGCCCCCAACAGGAACCAGCCTCTCACCCAAAATGACATAGAGCGGGAATTGCTCTACAGGCTAGGCGCGCGACGAATAATCTGGCTCCATCATGGCACACTTATAGGAGATGATACCGATGGGCACATCGATACCACAGTGCGCACGGCTCCCAATGACACTTTGCTTTACGTGAAATGTGAGGATACGGCAGACCCGCAATATGAAGACTTCCTTGCCTTAGAGAGAGAACTACGGCAATTGCGAAACCTGGAAGGGAAGCCCTATCGGCTAATCCCCCTTCCCATGCCAAAGGAAATTCACTTCAATGGGGAACGCCTGCCTGCCACCTACGCCAACTTCCTGGTAATCAATGGAGCCGTCATCGTGCCTGCCTATGGACAACCAGACCATGATACCCTGGCCATGGAGCGCGTCGCGGAAGCATTCCCTGGCAGGCAGATAGTGGGTGTCGACGCGCAAATCATCGTGCGGCAGCACGGCTCTATACATTGCCTTACCATGCAATACCCCGTAGGCGTATTACACATATAAGCTTTCTACACATATTATATATCATGGAGAAAATCATCAAACTGGGCTATCTGCAGCAACACAATACCGCTTCCAAGGAGGACAATACGCGGAGGCTAGCTGAAGGCATCTCGGATTTAGCCAAGCAAGGAGCCAATCTCATCGTGTTGCAAGAATTGCACAATACGCTCTACTTCTGCCAAGAAGAGAATGTCAACTACTTCGATCTGGCAGAACCCATCCCCGGACCCAGCACATCGCTTTACGCAGACCTGGCACGCAAGCATAACGTGGTTATCGTCACCTCGCTTTTCGAACGCAGAGCGGCGGGGCTCTATCATAACACCGCGGTTGTAATGGACTCTGACGGCTCCATAGCGGGGAAATACCGCAAGATGCACATCCCTGACGATCCCGCTTACTACGAGAAGTTCTATTTCACCCCTGGCGACCTGGGCTTTCATCCCATCCCCACCTCACTGGGCAAGTTGGGAGTGCTCGTTTGTTGGGACCAGTGGTATCCCGAGGCCGCCAGGCTGATGGCTCTGCAAGGAGCGGAGATACTCATCTACCCTACGGCCATAGGCTACGAGAGCAGTGACACCATAGAAGAACAGCAACGACAGAGAGAGGCGTGGACAACCGTAATGCGAGGACACGCCGTTGCCAACGGACTGCCCGTGATAGCTGTCAATCGAGTGGGACACGAGCCTGACCCTAGCAACCGCACGGGTGGCATACAATTTTGGGGAAGCAGTTTCGTGGCCGGGCCACAGGGAGAAATGATATGCCGCTCCTCTGACAACGAGGAAGACCTTCGGCTAGTAGAGCTAGACTTGGGACATGGGGAAAACGTAAGACGCTGGTGGCCTTTTTTGCGCGACCGCCGCATAGAGGAATATGGCGATATTACCCGGCGTTTTATCGACTAGCCATACGCCAAGACACCACATCCCAAGACAATGGTCTCATGGGGAAACACCATCAATCGCCACTCCTGGCCCATGCCAGGGGTGGCGATTTTCTCGGGCAGACGGCGGGGAGGAGCGGCAGGCTTGCCAGCCAGGCCGCTTTCACGCGCCTACAGGAAGGATGACAGCCAGGATGGATAAGGGTCGCCGTGACCCGTCGCGAAGGGTATCAGATACCCTTGAAAGCACCCCACGAGTGACCCATCGTGATACCCCACGAGTGACCCATCGTGATACCCCACGAGTGACCCACCGCGATACCCCACGAGTGACCTATCATGATACCCCACGAGTGACCCATCGCGATACCCCACGAGTGGGGTAATATTGATATCCATACAAGGGTATTGGGGAGCACCCATACAAGGGTGTTAACGATACCCCTTGCATGGGGCCTACCATCCATACCCCTTGACAAGAGCCTTCAACTACCTCAAATCATACAAAAACCTACTATTTAACGCGAGTTCGACGAATTCCACTTTATGTGCGCAGCCCTGTTATCACCAAACTGTAGAGACGCATTCTTGCGTCTCAGCCAGCTGCCAAGTCTTCGCGACAGGCGATTTTATTCGGCAATCTTGCTTGCCGAGACGCAAGAATGCGTCTCTACAACTTTTCGTCGAACTCACGATATTTATGCAAATATATTTGTGTATTCGCAAGAAAAAGCGTATATTTGCGACCGAAATCGTATAAATATGCACTTATGAGAGAGAAGAGCAGCAGACTGGAAGCCTTGAGAGAGCTGATAGCGGGCAGGGAATTAGCTAGCCAGGAAGAGGTGCTTAAAGCCCTAAAGCCATTGGGGTACAAGCTGACACAAGCCACGCTGAGCCGCGATCTCAGGCAACTGAAGGTTGTGAAGCAACACGTGGGCAAAGGGAAATACAGGTATGTGTTGCCTCCCGAGACTAACTATCGGCGCGTCAGCTCCATCGAGCATGGAGGACTGCTGCAAGCTCCTGGCTTCCGCTCCATCCACTTCTCTGGCAATATGATAGTGGTGAAGACCCGTCCGGGACACGCCAGCAGCATCGCCTATAACATAGACAACGCCGATGTGCCCCAAATCTTGGGAACCATCGCCGGCGATGACACTATCTTCATGGTGAAGAAAGATGGCGTGACAGAAGAAGAGGTAATCAATGGGCTTAACAAGGTGATGCCCATCGCGAGATGAAACACATACAATAATATATTATAATACGGAAATGGAAGAAATCAAAGTAGTAGTGGCTGACCCATCGCACGAGAAGTACGTGGACACCATACTGGAAACCATCGCCGAAGCGGCGAAGGTAAGAGGAACAGGTATCGCCAAGCGTACCCACGAATACCTGGCCACGAAGATGAGAGAAGCCAAAGCGGTAATCGCGCTGCAGGGCGACCGCTTCGCTGGCTTCAGCTACATCGAGACCTGGGGGAACAAACAATACGTAACCACTTCAGGACTCATCGTCCATCCCGACTTCAGGGGACTTGGACTGGCCAAACGCATCAAGGACGTGACGTTTACCCTGGCCCGCAAGCGATGGCCACACGCGAAAATATTCTCGCTCACCTCTGGCTCGGCAGTGATGAAGATGAACACCCAATTGGGATACCATCCCGTCACCTTCAGCGACCTGACTGACGACGAGTCTTTCTGGAGGGGATGCGAGGGATGCATAAACGTGGACGTGCTCCATCGCACTAATCGTAAATATTGCATCTGCACGGCCATGCTCTTTGACCCAGAAGAGAAGTTGCCCGCCAAGATACCCCAAGAGGTAATGGATCGTATCAGGGCTATAGACGGAGACGGGAAGTAACAGCATATCATCATAAATATAAACACAAAACAAAGGAGACTATCAAGATGGGAAAGAAGAAAGTTGTAGTGGCCTTCTCAGGGGGACTGGACACCTCCTACACTGTGATGAAACTGGCCAACGATGGATATGAAGTATACGCGGCGTGCGCCAACACGGGCGGTTTCAGTCCCGAGCAGCTGAAAACCAACGAGGAGAACGCCTATAAATTGGGTGCCAAGGAATACGTGACACTCGACGTGACCAAGGAATACTACGACAAGTCATTGAAATACATGATATACGGCAACGTGTTGCGCAACAATTGCTACCCTATCTCCGTATCGTCTGAGCGCATCTTCCAGGCTATCGCCATCGCACGTTACGCCAAGGAGATAGGAGCCGACGCCATTGCCCACGGCAGCACTGGGGCGGGCAACGACCAGATACGATTCGACATGACCTTCCTGGTGATGGCCCCGGGAGTGGAAATCATCACCCTCACCCGCGACCAAGCCCTAAGCCGCAAGGAGGAAGTAGACTATCTAAACGACCATGGCTACTACGCAGACTTCACCAAACTGAAATACTCCTACAACGTGGGTATCTGGGGCACCAGCATCTGCGGCGGCGAGATACTTGACTCCGCGCAAGGACTGCCCGAGGAGGCTTACCTGAAACATGTCACCAAGCAGGAGGAAAGTCTGCTGCGCATCACCTTCGAGAAGGGAGAGATCGTGGCCGTTAACGACGAGAAGTATGACGACAAGGTAGCAGCCATACAGAAGATAGAGGAAATAGGGGCGGCCTACGCCATAGGCCGCGATTGCAACGTGGGTGACACCATCATCGGCATCAAGGGACGCGTGGGTTTCGAGGCCGCGGCTCCCAAGCTCATCATCGAGGCTCACCGGCTATTGGAAAAGTATACCCTAAGCAAATGGCAACAATACTGGAAAGACCAAGTGGCCAACTGGTATGGCATGTTCTTGCACGAGAGCCAGTACCTGGAGCCCGTCATGCCCGATATCGAGGCCATGCTCACCTCCTCGCAACGCCACGTGAATGGCACCGCCATCTTGAAGTTGCGCCCATTGGGCTTCGAGACCGTGGGCGTGGAGTCCCCCGATGACCTGCTGAAGAGCAAGCTCGGAGAGTATGGCGAGATGCAGCACGGATGGACCGCCGAGGAGGCCAAGGGATTCATCAAGGTAAGCTCTACCCCACTGAGAGTCTACTACGGCATCCACCCCGACGAGAAACGATAACCCATATCAATCACGCCCGAGGGGGCGATATCAACAACACGACATGGTAAGAGTAGGAATACTGGGAGCGGCCGGCTATACAGGCGGAGAGCTGATCAGGCTGCTGATAAATCACCCAGAAGCGCAGATAGTCTTCGCCAACTCCGAGAGCAACGCGGGTAACCTGGTGGCCGACGTGCATGAAGGGCTCTACGGGGACACCGACCTGAGGTTCACCGCCGAGATGCCCTTCGAGGAAGTGGACGTTGTCTTCTTCTGCTTCGGCCACGGCAAGAGCGAGGCCTTCCTCAAGGAGCACGAGGTGCCCCAGAGAGTGAAAATCATCGACCTGGCGCAAGACTTCCGCCTGGCGGGCAAGTGGCTGGAGACACAACACCCCACGCCCGAAGCCCACGACTTCGTCTACGGACTGCCGGAAATCAACAGGGAGCGCGTGGCGAAAGCCCGGCACGTGGCCAACCCGGGATGCTTCGCCACCTGCATACAGCTGGGACTGCTGCCCGCCGCCAAGATGGGGCTGCTGAACGAAGACGTGGCCGTAAACGCCATCACGGGCAGCACCGGGGCGGGGCAAAAGCCAAGCGCCACCACCCACTTCTCTTGGCGAGAGGGAAACATGAGCGTCTACAAGGCGTTCCAGCACCAGCACGTGCCAGAGATAAGGCAAAGCCTAAAGCAGGTGCAGGGCCACCTGGAAGCCTCCATCGACTTCATCCCCTACCGCGGAGACTTCGCCCGCGGCATCTTCGCCACCGAGGTCATCAAGACCCAGGCGCCACTGGAGGAAATCGTGGAAGGATACAAGGCGTTCTACCGGCATGAGCCATTCACCCACTACGTGGACAAGCCGCTGGACCTGAAGCAGGTGGTGAACACCAACAAGGCGCTCGTGCACTGCGACAAGCATGGCGACAAGCTGCTCGTCACCTGCTGCATAGACAACCTGCTGAAAGGAGCCGTGGGCCAGGCCGTGGAGAACATGAACATCATGTTCGGCCTGGACGAGACCATGGGGCTCAGGCTGAAGCCGAGCGCCTTCTGACAGCGACCAAACATTAACCCAAGACACTATCAAGACATGAAACTATTCGACGTATATCCCCTTTACGACATCAACGTGGTGAAGGGAAAGGGATGCAAGGTATGGGACGACAAGGGACAGGAATACCTGGACCTCTACGGCGGGCACGCCGTCATCAGCATAGGGCACTGCCACCCGCACTACGTGGAGAAGGTAAGCCAGCAGCTCCAGCGGCTGGGCTTCTACAGCAACTCCGTCATCAACACCCTGCAGGCGGAGCTGGCCGAGCGGCTGGGAAAGGCCTGCGGATATGACGACTACCAGCTCTTCCTCATCAACTCCGGCGCGGAAGCCAACGAGAACGCCCTGAAGCTGGCCTCCTTCCAGAACGGCCGCAAGCGGGTGCTGGCCATACGGAAGTCCTTCCACGGGCGCACGTCGCTGGCCGTGGAGGTGACCGACAACCCCAAGATAGTGGCCCCCATCAACGACTGCCAGCACGTCACCTTCCTGCCCATCAACGACCTGCCCGCCTGGGAGGCCGAGCTGAGGAAGGGCGATGTCTGCGCCTGCATCATAGAGTGCATACAGGGCGTGGGAGGCGTGGGCATGCTCACCCCCGAGTTCGCCCAGGGGCTGAGCCAGGCCTGCCAGGAGACGGGCACGGCACTCATCTGCGACGAGATACAGTGCGGATACGGCCGCAGCGGCAAGTTCTTCGCCCACCAGTGGCTGGGCATCCGCCCCGACATCATCACCATGGCCAAGGGCATCGCCAACGGCTTCCCCATGGGAGCCGTGCTCATCTCGCCGCGGTTCACGCCCGTCTACGGACAGCTGGGCACCACCTTCGGGGGCAACCACCTGGCCTGCTCCGCCGCGCTGGCCACGCTCGACGTGATGGAGAGCGAGGGGCTGGTGGAGAACGCCCACCTGGTGGGGGACTACCTGATGGACGAGCTGAAGGAACTGCGGCAGCGCACCCGCCACATCACCGAGCTGAGAGGCCGGGGACTGATGGTGGGCGTGGTGCTGGACGTGCCCCACAAGGAAGTGCGCTCCAAGCTCATCCACGAACAGCACTGCTTCACGGGGTGCGCCGGCGCCAACGTGCTGCGCGTCCTGCCGCCCCTCTGCCTGAGCCAGGGAGAAGTGGACGAGTTCATCAAGCGGCTGGAGACCGTGCTCAACGAGCTGTAGGGCATACGCCCAACGCTGGCTCGCGCCCCTTGCGTGACCTCTCGAGATACCCACGAGTGACCCTCTGAGGTACCCCACGAGTGACCTACCGAGATACCCCACGAGTGACCTACCGAGATACCCCACGAGTGACCCCTTGAGGTACCCCACGAGTGACCCCTTGAGACACCCCATGCATGACCCCTTGAGACACCCCATGCATGACCCCTTGAGACACCCCATGCATGACCCTTGAGACACCCCATGCACGACCCCTTGGGGCACCCTGCCGCCAAGCCCGCCACGTGGCAGAACGCCACTTTCCCCGGCCAAAGCTTGCCAGATAGAGAAAATATGCTTACCTTTGCGAGCAAAGAGACAACCTAACAACAAGACACACCCCATGGAAGAATCAATCAAGCAAATAGGCGAGCGGCTACGCGGACTGCGAGACGCGCTCGACATACCCGCCGAGGAGATGGCGCGAGTCTGCGACACCTCCCTGGAACACTACCTGCAGATAGAGGCCGGAGAGGCAGACCCTTCCGTCTACCGCCTGGCCAGGATAGCCAAGAAGTATGACGTAGACCTGAACGTGCTGCTCTTCGGCGAGGAGCCGCGCATGAGCGCCTACTTCCTCACGCGCAAGGGGCAGGGGCAGAGCATAGACCGCAACAAGAACTACAAATACCAAAGCCTGGCCGCCGGCTTCATAGGCCGCAAGGCCAACCCCTTCCTCACCCGCGTGGACCCCAAGCCCGACGGCCACCTGCCCAACAAGAACCGCCACGACGGGCAGGAGTTCGACTACATGCTGGAGGGCACACTGGAAATCACCATCGGCGAGCGCGCGCTCACCCTGAACGAGGGCGACAGCATCTACTTCGACGCCACGCAGCCCCACCGCATGAGGGCGCTGGGAGGACAGCCCGCCACGTTCATCTGCATAGTCTTCTAAACACACCACCAAACAAACCCAAGACCATGATAGAGCGATTTCTCACGCAGACCAGCTTCACCTCCGAGGAGGACTACAAGCGGAACCTGCACTTCAAGATACCAGAGAACTTCAACTTCGCCTACGACGTGATGGACGCATGGGCAGAGGAGCACCCCGACAAGCTCGCCCTCCTCTGGACCAGCGAGCGGGGCGAGGAGGTGAGAGCCACCTTCGCGGAGCTGAAAGACCAAACCGACCGCACCGCGGCCTACTTCCAGAGCCTCGGCATAGGCCATGGCGACAAGGTGATGCTCATCCTCAAGAGGCACTACCAGTGGTGGCTCAGCATGCTCGCCCTCCACAAGCTGGGCGCCGTGGCCATACCCGCCACCCACATGCTCACCAAGCACGACATCGTATACCGCGACCAGCGGGCCAGCGTCAAGGCCATCGTCTGCGCCAACGACGAGTACGTCACCAGCCAGATACTCGCCGCCATGCCCGACAGCCCCACGGTGAAGGTGCTCGTGGCCGTCAACTCCCTCAGCCAGCAAGGCAAGGCCGTGCCCGAGGGATTCCACGACTGGCGGCAGGAGTGGCCCAAGGCACCCCGCTTCGTCCGCCCCGAGCACGTCAACACCAACGAGGACACGATGCTCATCTACTTCACCAGCGGCACCAGCGGAGAGCCCAAGATGGTGGCCCACGACTACCTCTACGCCCTGGGCCACCTCACCACGGGCGTCTTCTGGCACAACCTGACCCCCGACAGCATCCACCTCACCGTAGCCGACACGGGATGGGGCAAGGCCGTGTGGGGCAAGCTCTACGGCCAATGGCTCGCCGGGGCCACCGTGTTCGTCTACGACCACGAGAAGTTCACCGCCGAGAAGATCATGCGCCAGATAGAGAAATACCGCGTCACCTCCTTCTGCGCCCCGCCCACCATCTACCGCTTCATGATACTCGAGGACTTCAGCAAGTACGACCTCAGCAGCCTGCGCTACTGCACCACGGCCGGCGAAGCCCTCAATCCCTCCGTGGCCGAGACGTTCCACCAACTGACGGGCATACAGCTCATGGAGGGATTCGGCCAGACCGAGACCACCATGACCCTGGGCACCTTCCCCTGGATGAAGCCCAAGCCCGGCAGCATGGGCAAGCCCAACGCCCAATACGACGTGCGCCTGCTGAGGGCGGACGGCACCGAGTGCGAGGAGGGAGAGAAGGGCGAGATATGCATCCGGGTGGGCGACGAGAAGCCCATAGGGCTCTTCAAGGGCTACTACCGAGACCCCGAGCTCACCAAGGAGGCGTGGCACGACGGCATCTACCACACGGGAGACATGGCATGGCGAGACCAAGACGGCTACTACTGGTTTGAGGGACGGGCAGACGACGTGATCAAGAGCAGCGGCTACCGCATAGGCCCCTTCGAGGTGGAGAGCGCCCTCATGACCCATCCCGCCGTGGTGGAATGCGCCATCACCGGCGTGCCCGACGACATACGCGGCATGGTGGTGAAAGCCACCGTGGTATTGGCCAAGGAGTGGAAAGACAGGGCGGGCGACGTGCTCATCAAGGAATTGCAAAACCACGTCAAGCGGGAGACCGCGCCCTATAAGTACCCACGCATCATAGAGTTCGTGGACGAGCTGCCCAAGACCATCTCGGGCAAGATTCGCCGCGTGGAGATAAGAGACAAGGACAATCGGAAATGACGGCTACCAACAAGACAGGGAGCAAGCGCGTGGTGGTGAAGGTGGGCAGCAACGTGCTCACCCGTCCCGACGGCAAGCTGGACGTTACCCGCGTGTCGGCCATAGTGGACCAACTGGTGTGGCTCAGGCAAGAGGGCGTGGAAGCCATCCTCGTCTCCTCAGGCGCCATGGCCTGCGGAAGGGGCGAGCTGCAAGCCTCCCGCAAGCTGGACCACGTGGCCCAAAGGCAGCTCTACTCCGCCCTGGGCCAGGTGAAGCTCATAGGCCTCTACTATGACCTCTTCCGCGAGCACGGAGTCCACGTGGGGCAAGTGCTCACCATGAAAGAGAGCTTCTCCACCCGAGCCGAGTACCTCAACCAGCGAGCCTGCATGGGCGTGATGCTCGACAATGGCGTGATACCCATCGTCAACGAGAACGACACCGTGAGCGTCACCGAGCTGATGTTCACCGACAACGACGAGCTGTCGGGACTCATCGCCACCATGATGGACGCGGACACGCTGGTCATCCTCTCCAACGTGGACGGCATCTACGACGGCGACCCCAAGTCGCCCCACTCCAAGATAATACCCACCCTGCGCTACGACCAAGACCTCAGCCACTACATACAAGCCCAGAAGAGCGGCTTCGGCCGGGGCGGCATGCTCACCAAGGGCAACATAGCCCGCAAGGTGGCCGAGGAGGGCATAAGGGTCATCATAGCCAACGGCGCGCGGGAGAACGTGCTCCCCTCCCTCTTCACCCGTCCACAAGAGATTCCCCACACCGAGTTCATGCCCAACCCCAACCCCGCCAGCGGCGTGAAGAAGTGGATAGCCCACAGCGAGAGCTTCGCCAAGGGCGTGGTGAGGGTCAACAGGCTGGCGGAGGAAGCCCTCAGGGGCGAGCGGGCCGTCAGCCTCTTGCTGGTGGGCGTGAGCGCCGTGGAGGGAGACTTCATGGAGGGAGACATCATCAACATAGCCAACGAGCGGGGGGAGACCTTCGCCGTGGGACGCAGCGGATACAGCGCGGAGGAAGCCCGCCTCCACATGGGGGAGCATGGCCTGAGGCCCCTCGTGCACTACGACTACCTCTGCATGGAGTGACACCGCCGCCCCCGCCAGCGCCATCCATTAACATCACATAACGCGTACACCCATGACAAACCTTACAGACACCTTCCGGCAAGCGAGGGCGGCCAGCAAGGAACTGGCCTTGCTGCCCGACCGCCGCGCCAACGAGATACTCCAGGCCGTGGCCGACACCATCGTGGAACGGACCCCATGGCTGCTGGAGGCCAACGCCCAAGACCTCGCCCTGATGGACGAGGCGAACCCCCTCCATGACCGGCTGAAGCTCACTACCGAGAGGCTGGCCGACATCGCCGCGGACATGCGCGCCGTCAGCCGCCTCCCCTCCCCCTTGGGGCGCACGCTGGCGGAGAAGACCCTCCCCAACGGCCTGCGCCTGCGCAAGGTGAGCGTGCCCTTCGGCGTGATAGGCATGGTATACGAGGCCAGACCCAACGTCACCTTCGACGTGTTCTCCCTCTGCCTGAAGAGCGGCAACGCCTGCGTGCTCAAGGGGGGCAAGGACGCTGACCACTCCAACAGGGCCGCCGTGGAGCTCATCCACGAGACGCTCGCCCGCTTCGGGGTCTCCCCCCAGGCGGTCACCCTGCTGCCCGCCACCCATGAGGCCACGGCCCAGATGCTCACCGCCGTGGGCTACATAGACCTCTGCATACCCAGGGGCAGCAAGCGGCTCATCGACTTCGTGAGGGAGACGGCCAAGGTGCCCGTCATAGAGACCGGGGCGGGAGTGGTGCACGCCTACTTCGACGAGGACGGAGACCTGGAGATGGGCAAGGCCATCATCAACAACGCCAAGACGCGCCGCCCCAGCGTATGCAACGCGCTGGACTGCCTGCTGGTACACCGCTCACGGCTGCCCCAGCTCGCCCAGCTATGCGAGCCGCTCACGAGCCATCAGGTGAGGCTCTACGCCGACCCAGAGGCCTTCGAGACCCTGCGGGGACGCTATCCAGAGGGGCTGCTCTTCCACGCTGGCGAGGACACCTACGGCAGGGAGTGGCTCGACTACGCCATGGGCGTGAAGACCGTGGCCGACATGGACGAGGCCATACGCCACATAGAGACCTACGGCAGCGGGCACAGCGAGTGCGCCATCACCTCCTCCCCGGAGCGAGCCGCCCGCTTCCAGGCCCTCGTGGACGCGGCCTGCGTCTACGTCAACGCCCCCACCAGCTTCACCGACGGGGCGCAGTTCGGGCTGGGCGCGGAGATAGGCATCAGCACCCAGAAGCTGGGAGCCAGAGGCCCCATGGCCCTGGAGGAGATCACCACCTACAAGTGGCTCATCAACGGCGAGGGGCAGACACGCCCGTGACACCCCGCCACCAACACACTTAACCCTTATACACCGCTTATGAACACTTTCTTCAACGCGCAAGACCTCGGAGACCTGGGCAAGGCCCTGGACGAGGCAAGGGAGGTGAAGGCCAACCGCTTCGCCTACCAGCACCTGGGCAAGAACAAGACCCTCCTGATGATATTCTTCAACAACTCGCTGCGCACACGCCTCTCCACCCAGAAGGCGGCCATGAACCTGGGCATGAACGTCATCGTGCTCGACGTGAACGCCGGGGCATGGAAGCTGGAGACCGAGCGGGGAGTCGTCATGGACGGCGACAAGAGCGAGCACCTGCTGGAGGCCATACCCGTCATGGGATGCTACTGCGACCTCATAGGCATACGCTCCTTCGCCGGGCTCAACGACAGGGAGTACGACTACGCCGAGACCATCGTGAACCAGTTCGTGAAGCACAGCGGAAGGCCCGTCTTCGCCATGGAGACCGCCACCGTGCACCCCCTGCAGGCCTTCGCCGACCTCATCACCATAGAGGAGCACCGCCCCGCCCGCAGACCCAAGGTGGTGCTCACCTGGGCGCCCCACTGCCGCGCCCTGCCCCAGGCGGTGCCCAACTCCTTCGCGCAGTGGATGAGGGCCGCCGACGTGGACCTGGTCATCACCCACCCCGAGGGCTACGAGCTCGACCCGAGGTTCGCGGGCGACGCCAAGGTGGAGTACGACCAGCGGGAGGCGCTGCGCGGCGCGGACTTCGTCTACGCCAAGAACTGGAGCTGCCCGGGAGTGACCCGCCCCGAGGACTACGGCAAGATACTCTCCAAGGACATGTCGTGGACCATCGACGCGGAGCACATGGCGCTGACCGACAACGCCTACTTCATGCACTGCCTGCCCGTGCGCCGGGGCCTCATCGTCACCGACGACGTGATAGAGAGCCCCCGCAGCCTCGTCATCCCGGAGGCCGCCAACAGGGAGATATCGGCCCAGGTGGTCATCAAGCGCATGCTGGAGAGCCTGTAGCCCCGCCTGGCGGACGGAAAGAGAAACGCGCCGGCGTTCCCCCCGCGGGGGGAGCGCCGGCGCGTCCGCTATAGGGGGCGGGGAGCCTACTCCTCGCCCGACTCGCCCGTGCCGCCCGTGCCGCCGCCGGGCTGCGTCTGGCCGCCCTGCTCCTCATCGTCGGGAGGGGTGGTGGCGGAGCCGCCGCCCGCGGAGGCCTTCAGGCTGTCGCGGTCCACGCTCAGCTCCACCTGGTTGGCAGCGTCACGCATCTTCTGCTTGGGCGTGAAGACGATCTTCGGGGTCTTCAAAGCGTCCTTTACCGTGACTTCCGCTGCCGAGTCCATCATCTTGGAGGGGACGACCACGCGGAACGAGCCAAGCTCGGCAAGGTCAACGCTCATGCCCAGCTGCATGGCTTCGCACACCACGTTGGAGAGGCTGATGAGGGCGTTTTTCACGTCGCCCTCGGACAAGGAGGTTTCGCGCACAATGCGCTCAATGAGCATCTTGTTCGTGAAATACTGTTGGCTCTTGGGCTGGGCGAAATACACCGTCTGCCCCTTGCGCGTGCCTATCGGCTGCGTCTTCGATTTGATTTCAAAGTCAATCATAGTGCTTTGCTTTAAGTGTTAATAATATGTTGTCTGAATACCCATATATGGGTGTTCTTTAATACCCTTGTATGGGTGTCACTCAATACCCTTGTATGGGTGTTCCATGATACCCTTATATGGGTGTTCCATGATACCCTTGTATGGGTCACTGTGACTGTTCTGTCCCGTTGCCGCTGGCATCATACGTCACCGTCTTATCCAACGTATCGCTGCTTCCTGTATAGCAATAGACATTACTCCTTCGGCAATAACCTTCTTGACCGAATTGAAAATCTCCACGACTATTGTTTCTATCTCCCGATTGTCCTATGTAATCTGCGTAATTGCCACGATGTGCATAGATGTCAGATGTCTCAATTTGTATGGTTGGGACAGAACCAGGATTCATACTATCGTCCAAACCAGCCCCAATAGCCGGACTTCCTTGATTAGGTCCATTTGAACCATAAGCATATACAATGGCATTGGTAATAGAAATCTTTCCGCAAGCGGCATTTCCAGAACCGCCTATTCCCGGGTTATAACCCTGCATTCCAAGTGAATAAGACGAGGATGCTATTACGGTTACATTCTGTATGATAATGTTGCCACATGCAGAATGTTGTCCTGAGGCTAAATATCCTCCTATTCCAGCTCCTCCTTTTCCGGTCAGCGTAATCGAATTGGCCGTTTTGTCATCGGAAGTAATGGTTACGCTGTAGCCTTCTGCCACATAGATACCCGCGCCATCGCTGGAAGACACTTCGTTATCATTTCCTTTTACATGGATGGTCGGGTTGCCACCCGTGATGTCTATGGCATTGCCGCCCGACACGCTTATCTGTGCATCTTCCAGGTAGATGTTCGGTTTGCCGCCCGTCACCCGTATGGCATGGCTGGCCGTGCCGCTGAAGTAGTAGGTGCCGTCGTCGTTGATGATGCAGTCTTCATTCAAGAGGTCGATGGTCGTTGTCCCCTCGTTGTTCACCGTCCAGGTGATGGTGTGCAGCGCCCCGGCCTGCGTGGTGACGGGAGTGTTCAGATCACAGTTCATGCCATCAAGACTGAAATACTTTATCTCTGCGCCGGGCCCCACACTGGCTTCCCAGTAGGTGTCTATGCCCTCGCGCTCCACCCGAAGCATCGGAATATCACTTAAATAGGTATCCTGTCCCGTTATTTTTCCCTCCTCGATGGTATAAAACGTGGGAACATTTCGGATAGATATGTTTCTCACCTGGGCTGTGCCCTTGGTCACCACGCGCACCTTGGCCAGCTGGTGGGTGAAGCCGAGGGTGACGGGCGATTGGTGGTTGCCCGTGCCGGTGCCGTGCAGCACATAGGTCAGGCCATTTCTATGTTGAAACCCGAGGTTCACACTGCTTGCCTCGGCGGGATACCAGGCGGTGACCTCGGCAGTCTGCGTGCTCTTCCAATAAACGGGCGTTTCGGGTTCCACTGTGACATTTCCCGCATCATCCACATTTATTATATAGATGCCCGTTTCCTCATTGTCGCCAATGCGCACGCCTATCTTGTCACCGTCCGTCCAGTGGCTGCCCATGCCGTCCGTTTCGTTTTCTGCCACGCGTGTCCACGGCTCTTCGCTCGCCTCGGCGGTGATGCTGACACTGCCTATCTGCAAAGGATATTCGCCGTCGGGCAGAGCCGTGCCCTGCTCGGCCAGTTCGTCCTGCGAGCAGGCGGTGAGCAGGATTGCCGCCATGAGGCATATTGTCGTAAATAATCTGTTTTTCCTCATATCTCCTTCGTTCTTGTAAGTCTCTTGCGTATCATTTCCTTCATTAAACGGGCAGTTCTACCGAGCCTTCGCCGTCCGCGCCGTCGCCCCATGTCATGCCGTCGGTATCTACCGACACCTGAAGGCCGTAGAGGGTGACGGTGACATTGTAGGTGTACTTATAGCCGGCTTTCCATTCGGTGTCGTTTTGTAGCATGTAGTAGAACGGGCCGTAGCCGGTGTCGTCCTTCTCGGCGGTGAAGGTCAGCAACTTTGTGCCTGCCGCCATGTCCTGCGGAATAACGAGGGCCTCGTAGGTGGCGAAGCAGCCTGTCGCCGGAGTACTGGCAAGATGGGGACTGATGCTGCCTTTAGTGGTGCCGGGTGTCCATGTGCCGAGCCAACGCCCGTCAGCGTTCACGGCTTTCGGGAGGGTGAACGCGCCGTCCAGCGCAAGGATGTCACCCTCGCCGATAGTCAGGCTGATGTCGCCCGGCGTGGCTCCGATGCTTTCGGGCAGACCGTTTCTCTTGATGTTCACCACCACCTTGGCGGTCTGGTGGTAGAAGGTGAGGGCGGGCGTTTGGGCGAAGCTCACGGTCTTGGATTCACTGCAAAGCAAGTCTCCCGACTGATAGTCCGCATCGCTGCTCTGGTCTTCCTCCACACTCCAAGTCCAGTCGTTGTTTTCCACCATGATATTCGGGTAAAGACCCTGCACGGTGATGGGACTTGGTTTTGTCCAATAGTATTCGCCGGACAGGTTGCCTTTATCATCCACCGTGTAGTCATACCACTCCGTGCCGTCCCCGTCGGTTACCTGCAGGGCTATCGTCTCATTGCCGTTCCACCGGTTGTCCACGGTGGCGCGGGTGTCGGCGCTGCCCTCTATGGCGGCGGTCAGCGTCAGCGGCTGCGTGCCGTCGGGCAACGTTCCCGCATCGTCCTGCGTGCAGGCTGCGGCCGCAAGGAGCAGGGCGAGTGCCGAGAATGCATATAGGGTATATCGTTTCATATCGTCCTGTTTTTACTTCTTCTTCAATACAGGCAGACCATCGGTGCCGGATGTCCATTGATAGGCGTTGTCGCTAAGGGCAGCGTTCATGCCTGCGACGGCGTTCTGCCAAGTAACGGTCGAGCCGTCCACCTTCGTGGTTCCGCTGGTGTCATATCCATTACCTACGCCATTGCTAATCCCAGCATCGCTCCAGTAGCAAGCAGCAATTTTTCCATAATAAGAACCAGCATACGAATTGATTCCTGCTATGCCGCCTACCTTGCTTCCTCCGGTTATCGTACCGTTGAACCAACAGGCGGTGATGGTGCCAAAATTGATTGCCGCGATACCACCGACAGCACCATTATTAGTCGTATTCGTCAGTGTCCCCGTTACGGAGCAGGCGGTGATAGTGCCGGAGTTACCATGGGCTATTCCGCCCATAGCCGTACTGCCTTTGTACGTTACATCTTTCAGTTGCAGGTTCATGACCTTTCCACCACCGCCGATGTTATGGAATAATGCTACCGCCTCACTTGGAGATGAGATATTCAATCCCGTGATGGTATGCCCCTGCCCGTCGAAAGTGCCGTTGTATGTTTGACCGCTATTACCTACCGGTGTCCACTCTTTGCCCGTCAGGTCAATGTCGGCGGTGAGGGTGATATTGAGTGTCGGGTCGGTCTGCACAGCCTCTGCCCATTCCTTCAGGCCGTTAGCGGTGTAGACTGTGTAGCTGCCGTCGTCCTGTATGAAATAACCCAAATCCTCTGCCGTGCCGTTCTCGCTGCCGCCGTCAGTCCAGCCGCCGATGGTGCAGCCCTCCAGCGTCAGGCCGGTGGCGTTCACACTGACGGTGTAGGTGTAGCGGTTGCCAGCCTCTAATACCACATCGCTCTGCGGACGGAAATAGTAGGTGCCTCCGCCTAAATCCACCTGTATGAACGGCGTATTCGCCTTCACGGTCTGCGGTGCGGTGAGGGCTTCGTAGGTGTCGCTGCCCGCCTCGTAGGTGCGGATAGTGGCGGAGTTGCCGTTATCCGTGCCCAAGCCGGTGACAGAGACATCGGCTCCCGTCACGCTCGGGATGCCGTCTCCCGGCTTAAGAAGAACCGTTATACGCGCCGTGCGGTGGCTGAACTCAAGCATCGGGTTGTCGAACTGCACGGTCTGGGCTTCGGCGAAGATGAAGTCGCTGCCCTCGAAGCCTTCCTTCGTGCTTTGGTCTGCCTTTACTACCACATCGGGCATCGTGGTGCCGTATGGCCACCATGCCGAAACGGTGATGTCCTCACGGCTTGTCCACCAGAAGGGGTCGGTGTCGCTGCTCAGGGTGGCAGTCTTGTAGCCATCGGCATCAGATGCCGTCACATCGTATTCCTTCACCGTGCCGCCCATTTCGACTGCCACGGTCTGTACGCCCTGCCAGTCGCCATCCACAGTGGCGCGTGAGGCAGGGGTTGCCACGGCTTGCAGGCCGGTGGCGCGGATTACCAATGGATACTCGCCCTCGGGCAACGTGCCGCCGCCGAGGTCGTCCTGCGTGCAGGCGGTCGCCGCAAAAAGCAGGACGGTTGCCGCGGACAGTATATGCAATGGAAGTCTATTGCCCATATTCTTAGTCTTTTAGGAATGATATACTTAAAGGTCTGCGTTCACGTTGCCGCCATTCACCGGGTTCCAGTCGCTGATAGTGGCTGAGCTGATGCTCAGGTCCTTGTTGCGGACGGTGACGGTGTAGGTGTAGTTGTTGCCGGCTTTCAGTGCGCCGTCGGGAACGGTGAGCGTGGCGGTGTAGGGCTGGCTGTTGTAGTACACGCTCAGTTCGATACTTGTCGTTGACTGCGGGAAGAGGATGACCGACGAGGTGAGTGCGCCGTTCGTCAGCGTCATGTTGAGGTCTTGCGCCGCTGTGGCATCATTGGCTTCCGCCGTGCCGTCGGCGGTGTCGAAGCTACCCGCCAACACCAGTCCGGAGAGTGTGTAGCCGGTGGGTTTGATGGTATTGAAGTCCACGCCGCTTCCTGCCTTGAAGGTGAGCGTAATCTGGCTCATGCAGTGGTGGAAGGAGCAGTCCGTGCCTCCCGCAGCCGTGTCGTCGGTAAAGTTCACTTCAGGATTGTGCGTACTGGCAGTGGCACCGGTGGCATAGAGGAAGTCGATGGCGGGCTGGTTCTGCTGCGCCGTGGCATCAGTGGTGGCGGTCAGCGTTCCGCCGTCCGCATCGTAGGGATAGTAGGCGGAGAAGGTGGTCGGGTCATCATCTTGGAAGAAGATAATGGTTCCTGCCGGTGTGAACTTCCCGTTTTCCCACCGGTAGAGCACGTTGGCGTAGCCGAAGCGGCTTTCGGAGATGCCTATCTCGTCACGTTCCGCCCAGGCGGTACCGCTGGCGCGGGTGGCTACGGCATCTGAGATTTCGGCATTAATCACTGCGGCCACGGAGCCATTATTCAGGTTCTCATCATCGTTGGTGCAGGCAGCAAGCGCGAGTGCCAGTGCCGCGAAGGTGAATAATCTTGTCTTCATCGTTTCTGTATTTCTAATGATTCTTTTTACTTTTACATTTCGGCATCCACTCCGCCGCCGTCCACTGTTTCCCAGTCTGTGATTTCACCGGTGAAGCCCGCCTCGCCCGGGGTCTCGGCTATTGTGCCGCCGAGGGTCAAAGGCGCGGTCTTGCCGTCGTTGAAGCCGTCAAGGGCTGTCGTGAGGTCGCTCTCAAGGGCGGTAGGCTGCGGGTTGCCGTCCGTGTAGGTCAACGTGGCGGTGAGCCTTTGGAGGTTGCCCGCGATGCCGAGCAGCCGGACGGTTGCCATCCACTTGCCCGCATCGTCGCCATCCGTTATCTTCGTGAAGTGCAGCTCCACCTCCGAGGGTGTGCCGTAGGTGCCCGTGGCGAAGTCCAGCGTCCCTGCCGCTCCGCTCAGCGTGCCCTCGATGCTCTCGATACGCTCTGCCGCGTCGCCCGTCGGCTCGATCATGAGGGTCAGCTTACGCACCTGCTGATGCATCACGGCGGTCAGCGAGTAGTCGGTGTCGGCTTCTATCGCCACCTCCTGCACGGAGGTGAACAGCCAGCCGGGAGTATTCACGATGCAGCCGCCGTCCGCAGCGTTCACAGCAGCCGTCGTGCCGCTTATCGTGATGCCCTCGGGTATGTTGTAGGCCGCAAGGGTATAGCCGCCTGGCTTGAAAAGATAGTCCGGCGAGTGTGTCGCACCAGTCTCCGTGCCTGTATAGTCACCCATTGTCACTGTCCACTCCGCGGGGATGTCCACGCCCTCGCCCCGGTCGCTCCAATCGGCGGTGACGGTGATTTTCCCGTAGTCGGGATGCGGCGTGTCGTGAAGCTCGTCCTTCACGCAGGAGGTCGCGGCCAGCGTCAGGGCCGCCGCCACGCAATACCTTATTATATATATGGTCTTTCTCATAGGCTGATGAAGTTAAAAGAGGTTCCACGTCAGGGTGAGGCCGGCATGGATGGGTCCCCACCAGTT